>Ga0209092_10001286_pt1 | contig 24876 bp, 13 predicted proteins | sample FraStrMetagenome_FD_187446 | JGI IMG/M metagenome (GOLD analysis project Ga0209092, IMG submission 187446) | Marine eukaryotic phytoplankton communities from Arctic Ocean - Fram Strait ARC3M Metagenome (SPAdes) (version 2) | ecosystem: Environmental > Aquatic > Marine > Oceanic | place: Fram... | reverse complement strand
TTATTGTGCTTGAAATTGAGCTTTCTTTCTATGAATAAAAGCCGCTCTAATAGTGAGCTCAAGGATATATCTTTGCAATGATGTGTATCTAGGATCATTAACTTAATCTTTTAGATATTTTATAAGTTTTGTGACTGTTGAGTTTTCGATCGTCTTTTCACCAAACTAATTTTTTTAAATTAAATTGCCAATGTATTTTTTCATTTTGTTGGAAATGAAACACAATTATAAAGCACATTTTATGTCCACACTTCAAAAAATATCGTGAATGAATTTTTTACACTCATCCTACGTAATTTCGAGCTGTAGTATATATACCATAAATTGGGTAACAAAAATTACCCAAATTCCTTATATAGTTATATATTATTTTCAAAAGTTCTTATTATCGCCGTTTCGAAATATTTAACGGGCTTAAATATCTGCAACGCATTAAGTGATTTTGAACATTCTCTAATGAAATAACACAAGGTATCCTCATCTAAGTAATGAAAGTTGAATGTCAAATGCGTTCTATACAAAAAGAAGACATTCCATTCGAATTTCCTTCGATTCACATAGCTGCACTGTCCAGTTCTCCATGGACGCATCGAAAGGTCCTGGTCTCATTACAATCCCAATCTATCTACCGTTCCAAACAGTTTGAAAAATGGCACTACAAGAGAAACAGAATAGAACTCCTGAAAAGGACCTCTCAATGAAACCTACTGTCTCATTACAAAATCCAAACAACACGTCTGATAATGATTGCAATAATTCCATGACCAAAGTGACGCCTTCACCTCTGATAAGCAGACAACGTGACAATGCGCAGAAGCAACAATTCACTCCCATGAATGTTGGACCCATTGATAAAGCAACCGGGCTGACTATAGGTGCGCTAAACAATCTCTATATGCTTCTACCAAGCGCGAAGAAAAAAAATCCAAACACTCCTCTTCGTAAAGAATTAGATCAAGAAAAAGTGCTAAGTCCGAGAGGAAAAGGACTTAGTTCTGCTGAAATGTGGGAAGCAACAGGCACTGTTTTACCAGGAGTTGAAAAAGTAACTAACTTGAATGGTAAGTTTTTTTTTTCCATCATCCTCAGATTCTATTTGTTCCTTTTCGCAAGCTTTCTTACAGAATGAATCTAACGTACATTGCAGATACACCTCGATTGACTAAATTTTCACCGATTCCGAAAGCACTAACTCCGATGCAAAAGTTACGAAGAAATCAAGAGCGTTCTAACAAAGAGCACACAGTCGAGTTGACGCAAAAAGAAAAAGCTGCTCTTGTATCCCAGCTAGAATCAACGAAGCAAATTCGACAATTACAGGAGGCCAATTCACAACTCCGAAAGGCAACCAAGTTAATCATGATGAAAGTATCTAGCTTGGATAATAATTATCGCCAGAAGAGAAGTGAACTCTTTAACACACGAGCCCGTTGCATTGCCCTTGAACAACAGCTTCAAACTCGAAGGAAGGAACGAAGAACACAAGAGAAAAGAAATAAGAGACAAGCAAGTAAGAGAGATGAATTACTAACTACCCGAAAAGAAGCCTTACTGCAGCGGATAATACATTTAGAGCAAAGTATAGTAAAGGAGAAGGGGTTGGCAAGGAATAAATTTCTAGAGCGTGAGGATGAATTCCTTCTTGCCATCAGTGAGAAAAAACGAAAATTCGAAAAATCACGAAAACGACTGATTGAGAGAAATAAAAAATTAAGAGACGAAAATCAGGCTCTAAGAAATCGTTCTAAGCGAAAGGTCAAATTTCATCAGGATCATACCAACAAACGGATAAAAACAGAGTAATCATTACGGTACCTTTAAAATTATACGAGAGCCTTTGAAAAAGATATTATTTAAATCTATCATCACACAAGAATTTACGTCGTTTCAATTAATTTGAATCTTCATTTGAAGACAAAATTGCTAACAATTTTTTTTGCTGTTCGACAAGAACTTCCACCAAAGTTCTTTCTAACTTTTTCATTCTATCATCTGCCTCATCCTTTTTCTCAACAATTGTTTTCAATTTCATATCAATCTTATTTATTTGATCCCTCTTCACTTCAATATTTTCCAATAACAATTCATACTCTTCGTCAAGTCGTCGTTTTTTCCTCGCATGAGCAATATTGACACGTCCATCTTTAATTGTAGAAATCGATGAATGGAGCTGCATTTGTCTCTCTACTTGTTGGATACCTTCCTCCATTTTTCTCATTTGTAATTCCAAATCTTTGCGTTCATCTTCAAGTCCTATTCTCGTGGACCTAATCTCGTCTAATTGTCCTGACATTTTCACACTTTCTTGCTTTTGCTTTATCAATATTTCTCGCTTGTGATTAACTAAAGTACGATACATCTGTTGCTGGCGATTCTTATATGTATCGATATTTTGTTCCTTTTCTTTTATTAAAAGTTCTAATTTTCTTCTCTCTGATAGGGATTCCTCATTTAACGTTTTGATTGCGTTTGCCAGATCTTGATCCTTAGCTCTGAGTTCTTTTTTCGATGATTCTTGTTGTCTAAGAACTTTTGTTAACGTCACAATAAATCTGAATGAAGATTCTTTCTGTATCTTTGAACAACTTCGATCAGCGGCTTTTAATTTGTTCTTCAATTCTAAAACAATAGACTTTGATTCATTTAATTGAAATTTTGTAGCAATATGTTCTTTTTCAATATTCTTTGCAAAATCTTGTAATTTATTAATCTGGCTGTTATGTTCTTGTTCCAATTCTTTCACGGTACGAGCAATAGTATCTTCGGAGGATCTTCGCATATCTTTCATCAAGTCTTCTGATTCTTGCCGACATTTCCTTTCAACTTCCACAAGTTTGGTTGCTGTGCGTTTTTCTTGTTCTTCCTGTATCGTTTGGTATTGTGACGTTATGTGTTTTTCTTTATCTTGGATCATTTTTTTCGCATATCGCTCAGACTCTGAAACTCGTTTCATAATTTCATCCTCAGCAAATCTTCTGATTTCTTCGACTCTTGATGTGCAATTGGCTTCTGCTTTTCTTCTCTTTTCTATTTCATTATTCAATTCTTCTTCCAGACGTCTTGCAAAAGATCTCTCACGTTCTTCTGCTTCACAAACTGCATTTTCTTTCTTTATTCGCTCTTTATTTAGTATTTTACGCCTCTCTTCTTCGATTTCTTTTTTATTTTCTCGTTTGATCTCTTCTATATTTCTATCGTGCGATTGTTTCAACATTTGCTGAATCTGTGCTATGGCACAATTTTTGTCTTTCTCAGCTGAGTCTTGAGCATATTTAATGCCCTTTGCTGATTTCGCCAAGGCTTCTTCTAAAGAATCTTGAGCACTTTGCTTCACTTTTTCAAGAGCAATATTTGCAGAATTATTTAAGTGCTCCTTTTCTTTTATTGCCTCAGCGTTCCTCTCTTTGAAGCCCTTTTCATATTGTGCCTTCAACTCACTTTGCATTTTCTTCTCCATATCATTTATTGTGTTTCGCCATTTTTCTCTTTCCGTTTGTAACACCTCGACTTGAATTTTCTTTTCTTTATCAATGGCACTTTGAATAGAGGAGGAAAGAATCGATTTTTGTTGTGTTTCCCATTCCCTCTGTTTCGATTCTAATGTTGATTTGTGCTCAAGCTGTATTAATTTCATCTCTTCACTTTGGGTCACTTTCAACTTTGCTGCTTCTTTCTCGTAATCTTGTGTTACTTCTCTGAGTTCGCTTGACCATTTTTCTTCATTCTTATCAATCGCACACGACATTTCCACTTGGAATCGTTCCCTTTCCTCTTGAATTCCATTTTTAACTTTATTTTCTACTTCATTCATATAATTACTTCGATCTATTTCATACTTGCTCTGGAAAGTGGCCAGTTCGTTTCTATGCGCTAGAGAAGCATCATTTAAAGCACATTCCATGTTTTTCTTGAATTCGGTCTCTCTTTTTTTATATTTGGTGGTCCAAAGATACTCCACCTGAGATAATAAATTACTTTCCCTTTCACGATTTTCACTATTGCATTTGTCTAAAGCATTTTTAAGTTCTTCTTCATGATTTCTATTTCTCTCGTCTACATTATGTTTAAACTCTTTCTCCAATTGAATTATTTTCATTTTGTATGATTCCTTCAACTCTAATTCTTTTCTCATAAAACCTTGCTTCCTTTCTTCTAGAAGTTCAATTCTTTTTTTCTCGAGATCTCCCGCTTTTTTTTGGTCAGTCTCAACAAGTTGTCTAACTCTATTACGCTCTTCTATCGCGGCTCCTTCTATTTTTTCGAAGAAAGCCTTCTTTTCGTCCTTGATCCTTGTGACTTCTTCATTCAATTTCTCTTCGAATTGCTTTTTAATGCGATAATAGTATTCATTGATACGACTTGAGTTCTTCTTCTTCAAGGACACTACTAAGTTTTCATACCGCATAGAATTGGTCCATTTTACAAAAGCCTGATGTATTCGTAGTGCTTGCGATCTAGCAATCACTGTTGTGATTCTGTCCACAGCACGGTTTTTAAGAAAATCGTTCTTATACACTTCCATTTCTTGTCGAAGCTTAATCATTTCCTGTTGGGTTTCACTTGATTCCATCAATACTTTTCGCATTTCCTGTTGAGAAGTATTAATTTCATGTGCTCTTTGAGTTTCAGCATGACTTATACTTAAAGATATAGCACTAGTACTTTCATTATATCTTGCAATAGCTTCATCACTTGCTATCTTTGTGTGCTGAATCTCATCTTGTGCGGCTTTCAATTCTTGAGACAAACGTTGACAAGTAGCCCTAAGTTGATCTGTTGATACCTGATCAAGACGATGCTGATCCCGTAGATTCGTGTATGCTTGCTTGATTTCTTTTAGCTGGTCCTTTTGAACTTTGCCTTCAGCCTGAAGTATTTGATTCAAACCCTTAAGCTCTTTTTGGTTCTTGTCAAAATTCTGTTGAACAAGTATTGCCCTCGATTCATGAGATTCTATTTCAGCCGCAGACGCATCTTTTAAGCTATTGAATTCTTGCTCTTTTGATTTGAGATTAGATGAAAGTTCATTTTTCGAGTTAACTTCGTTTTGGAGCTGATTTTTTAAATATCTACGCTCGTTATCAAGTCGTCTCATCATTGCCTCATTTGTTGATTCGTTTCTGTTGTAATCCTTCAAGCTCTGGATTTTTTTAAGGGCGGCTTCGTTTTCGTTCTTGCTACCAGCCAGCTCTTTCTGAACAAATCTTAATTTTTTTTGCTCTCGCAATAAATCTGATCTTAAGAGCTCTTCTTTCTTTTTAGAAAGAGATGCATCTTGAACTGAGTCTCCTAATTGTGCTTGAAGTTTGGCAATTTTTCCTTCTAAAACTGCTATATCTTGAATGGGCTTTTCCATTACTTCTTTGAGCTTTTGTTGCATTTTTTCTATTTCTTGTTCTTTTTCATCATGACAAGCTTGTATTTTTGATACGTTTTCAGTCAAAATTGTCTCTTTTTCAGCTTCTAGCTTTGAGATACAATTCATGAATTCATTTTTCAACCTTGCTTCGATAGCTAATTGATCTTTCAAAAACTCTATTTTATTGTTTAATGTCTGAATGTGTGCATTTAGCGTCAAAACACTTTCGTTTTCATCCTTTTTTCCCTCTGTATGTGATTCGTCACCAGCAGTAAAATTGCTTTGGACTATTTTGACACTCTGTTTCATTAATTTTAAGTCTCTTTCCAAATTTATCACTTTGTTCGACATATGTTCAATCTTTATCTCTGAATCATTAATTTTTTTTATTAAAATAATTTTTTCTTTCTCCAATTCCATGGTTAGCTCTTTTTGTGATGCAACTTTATCTTCCATGGTAGCAATCTCGGCACGATTTTGAGATAATTCTTCTCTATGTTTTGCCGCTTGTTGTTGCTGGAAAGCGGATTGTGAACTTAATATTGAACGCTTTTCTTCACCCCAACTTCTTTGACAAACTTGAATCTCCTGATGTAGAGATTTGATTTTCATAATAAGAGTAGTTTGTAAGTCTTTTCTATTATTCGTCTCTGCAACGCTTGATTCAAGTGATTTGAGTCGGACAACCTCGGCTTTGCATGAACTTAACTCTGATTTAAGGTGCAAAATAATAAGATAATGTTCATTTTCCTTTTTTTGTAGTGTAGTGATAAATTGTTCCTTCATGCTTGATATTTGTTGCTTTAGCTTAAGATTATCATCCCTTTCATCTTCGGCTGCTTTTGCTGAAAGCAGCATGATCTTTTTTGTCCGTGAAACTTTAGATTCCATTTCACTCAACTGATTTTTCATTCTTTGCTTTTTTTCGATAGAATTGTTATCATCCTGAGGCAAGTCAACTTGGTGTCTACATATGAATTCGTCCTCAGCATTGCCAATTAATGTATTGCATATGTTTGGATCGATTTTTTCTTTTGCAAAGCTTACAACTTGCATTTGAGAGGTGTCTGATTTGCCATGAAGCCTTGCTTTTAAGTTTTCCTTTTCGCATGGTGGACCTGTAAACATTGGCGATTGGTGTAAACCCACTAGGGGTCGCAATTTTGGAGATGAAGCTGATAAAGGTTTTCTTCGTAGTAAACTAGACTTAAAAGGAAATCTTTGTGCTTGTGGTGCTGCATTCCGGACTAAAGCTGATGCAGTCCGTATAGTATTTAAGGGAATACTTGATTTTCTGTTTTTCCTGTTAACTTCTGTTTTTGTTGCTAACTTATGAACTTTGCTCAACCAAAACTGACATTTTTCATCATAAATAAAGTCAGCTGTTAAAGTTATGATCTCTTCACATATGCTTTCAGAAGTAGTGAATTGTGATTCCAAATATCGAGCAATACTTTTCATTATTTGATTTAGATGAGCAGAAATATGTTGGTACTCAATATTTCCACCAATGTCCTCCATCTGAGTTGTAGACAGATTTTGAGCACTGGTCATAATTGAATCTTTTATACAATAGATTTTCAGCATTAATCGATTTCCCAAATTGTTTTGAAAAGTATTGGAATTAGTATTATCCTCATTATCCGCTGAACCACTAGTAGCACCAGCATCAGCAGTGGCATCAGCTGTATCATCAGCAGCATGAGACGTAACAAAAGCTCGAAAAATTTGATCATGTCCGCCAAACGGTTCAATGTAGCATTGGAGTGAAGTACAACATGCACATTCAAAAGAAATGATTGTTGATGCAATTTTCCCCTTTTCAAAATGTTGCACAACTCTTTCGAGTTGTTCAACAGTTAGGTGAGATATAATTGAACTATTGCTCTCTTTTCCGTGCACAGAGCATATTATTTTGGAACCTTTTGCATTACTGGGGTTTGCTAAAGCGAATCTGCAGAATCGCTCATAAACATGTCGTAGAGTCAAAGTGTGAGGCTGCTTCCGCTTCACGATATTCCCACGTTTCGACGTATAGATCCAATTTGAAATCAAGATATGATTCCTCTTACAATTATTGCTCAATGCTCCTCCATTGTTTTGATCGGAATCTCTTTCGAGGAATACTGTGTCAAGAATTTTCAAATTGAGCTTTTTGTTATTATCGTTTGCCAGCAAATCAGATATTTCCCTCCAAGATCTATGACGTATATTCGACACAGTCATTGGTCACCAAAGATTTACTAATCCTTTAACAAGATATATCATTGAAGATCGTCTAGTTATGTGACTGTTGTAAATAAAATTAGGCATGTCTTTTGTTTTACGAGCTCTTCATTTTTCATACGACATGACCTTCCTGAATCAATATAACTTAAATTTAAAATTATTTTGAAGTTTTGAAAATTGTTATATTGACAAGATTGCTTGATCAAATTTTTTTGTTAAGCACTCATAAACCATAGTCTGCAATGCACTATTTATTCCACATCTGTATTACTATATTCATTCTCTTTCAATTTAGCTCCGCTCTCAGTAGAGACTCACCTAAAGTACCTATCCCAGGAACACAAAATTGGGAAATGGTTCAGCCTAGATCAAGACTCTTTTCACCCCGACATAGTCATGCAACATGTATTTTTCCATGCCCGAATTCTCGAACGAAAAATTGTATTTGGCTTACTGGAGGATATAGTGAGCAATATCGTACCTTTGATTTACAAATGTCAGACCGCAATGCAGATGTATGGTTTTCCGAAGATGGATCTGAATGGACTCAAGTGGAAAGTTTAAATGGTGATTACCTGCAAGGGGTAGGTAATCATGATGCTAAAGTTGGTGGAAATGTGGCACCTTGGTATAGTCGCTATGGGCATTCATTAAATGCAATAGATGGAGATGGAGATGGTACTGCAGATATCATGATTTTGACCGGCGGATTTGATCCCATTGTTTCCAATGACGTCTGGATTACAACAAATGGCATAACATGGATGTTTGATGGATATGCACCTTGGCCAAAAAGAGCATATCATGGGGCAGAAGTCTATAAAGGAGAACTGTGGATTATGGGTGGGACTCCATTGACAAATGACATATGGATTGGTAGACCAATGATGAAAAAATCTAATAAAAGCCAATACTATATTGCATGGAGGATGCATACTCCTCATACAGATTCAGGTTCCATGTGGTCACCTAGGGCTGCATTTTGTACTGTGACGCAACTTCGACGTGAGGCTTATCCTTTAAACGAAATTGTGGCTAATTCAGAAGAAAATTCAGTTGACTCATTATTTGTTATTGGTGGATTTGGTGGTTACCCGAATGAAGATAAACGTACCAGAAATGATGTTTGGTTTACCCCTGATGGTTCTAATTGGACTCAAATTTCCCCTCCAAATCTTGAAGATGAAAAGATGCCATGGGGGTCTAGAGGTTGGCATGCTTGTAAAGTTTGGCATGATAAAGATGATCGCAGCACAGGAGTGAGTCAAGCATCAAAGCGATTTTACAAACATCACATGCCAGAGAAAAAGTCCCTGATGTATCCAAAAATATATCTAATGGGTGGAGGATATTTAGGAACTCATGGAAACAATGAAGTCCGTTACATCAATGGATATACTGATGTATGGTGGACACTTGATGGATCAGAATGGCATAGAGTTGATTATGAGGAAGGAAAGAAAGTATCCCTGTACTCAACAAGTGAGGTTTATGAGACCATCATAGAAAAAGAAAAAAGTATTTATTTGGGGAAATGGGGAATGAGGCTAGAGTTGCTGCATACGAACCTATATTCTGATGATACAGGAAAAGATTGCGTTGACAATGAAGAATCGAAAAGTACTTGTACAAGCCAAATTTCGAATCTTGTTGTTATAGGTGGGGACACTACTGATGGGGGTCCTATTGTCAATGATGTCTTTATTTCGCGATCAGGGGGTGAGTGAATGGAATGGTCTAAAACTTTATTCTTCCCATTCAATCAATACTCAAGACATCTTTTTTAATTTTAATTAACATAAACTTAATTAACATATCTCTTGACAGTGTTTTGCGAACTAGGAGGTGAAATGTGCAGTGGTAGGGGCACGTGTGGAGGTGGATCATCAGGATGTATTTGCGACTCAGATCTCTTCATTGGGGAATTCTGTGAAATAGTAAATGCGACTTATGATACCAGTAATGGATCATTACACATGAGCAATCTAGCACACGTTTTTTATGTTGCATTAGCCTCATTCTTATTATATTTATTCTTAGATTGAGTTGTTGTAAAAAGTTATTGATGTAATCATCATATAAATTTTTTAAGATTGTATAAAGAGCTTGTAATACTTGGCTTTGACTTTATAGGCATTTCTGGCACTTATAATCCTGGAGGAATTTCCCTCATCAACCAGAAACCGGCTGGATCATCGTCCTCGTCTTTTTGGACACTAACAAAATGTAGTCCACCGAGTAAATCTTTTCCTTCCTCAAACATTGCTCCTTCGGCTCGTTGTACATCATCTAATTTTGCGACTAAGTATTGTGTACTAATATCTGCTTCCATTGTCAACGTTCTCCTCCTAAGATCGGCCTTGAAACCAGCAACCTCGGTTCCTGCTAACCAACTAGCCAAAGCCTTTGCTCGTGACGTGAGAATTACAATACCTTGTACAAATGTATCAGCAGGGAGGTTCGCATCAACTGGGCAAAGGCGACCTACACCAATATTATCAGGAGTAATACTTCCCCCCGGTAGAAATTCTGCTAAGGGAAGACCAACAAAGGCTAAACACCGTGTAAAAAGGTCAAAGAGTAGGAGGGTTAAGCATCTTAATATATTGAATGCAGCTTACAATTCGTTGATATAAATACCTACCGTATTTTTCTCCCCTTAGTGCATCAGGTAGCTTAACAGGAGTCCTCACATCAAGGAATGCAGATCCTAGAGCATCTGAATTTGCCATCGATTCTTTGTACCTTTTTCAAAATAATATTAAGGTAAGAACTACAAATTTCTTTCTCGTTGGTATATGAGTGAATTAAAAACGAACGAGCCACTCACCCATCCATTTGAGGATAAACATCGCGATTTCTTTCCTCTAACCAACTGGCCAGAGCAAAAGTACAACGTGATGGTCTTGCTACAACTTCTACCTCTGAAAGTGCAATATTAATCATATTAAACATTGCTCCACGAAAGAATCGAATCGTACTTGGCTTTACTTCTGCTTCGTCCATTGCGTCCTCAATAACCCTCCTTAATTCTCTTGAGTTCACTCTATTTGATGGAAGAGGCTCACAAATACGGAATTGACCCGTTGCATCTGTGATGAGAACTTCCCAAAGTTTTTTTCCATCCACAAGTACAGGGCGGGAATAACAATCAAGTTCCCATTCAGGAGATGGCGTTATAGTACTTGCTGCCTGCACCTTTGTTGCACTGGACATATGCATCAATGATGAAGAGTATGAATTTTTCTGTTGGGATAGATATGTAGAAGGTGAAGAAAATCCATTAACGTTACATCCCTTAATAATAATGTTCATGCCCGCCAAGATTATGGCTATTTTGTTCTTTAATCCTAACAACATTTTCTGTTCTTGGGTTGGGTTTTTTAATGTTCTGTTTTGATAAGAAACGCTCCACAAGCAAAGAAAGTTGAGTATTGTTAGGTCTGGAGAGGAAGAGTTCGATAAGACTTATTTACAGAGCAATTTTTGACTTGCTAAAAAGGGAAAATAAAGGATATCACACACGTACGTCTTCTAACACTAAAATTTAGAATTAAATCTACTCGTGGAAGCCACCATATGTATTTTATTTAGACGAAATAAAACCAAACAAGGTTTTCGATTTTCACTTTACACAAACAATAGTGTTACGTAGTCTTTCGGTACCGTATAGTAACAGCTCACCAACATAGTCATTTATCGTAGAAAAAAAAACCTTTAAATACTGCTGTTGATATTGATTGCAACATGCTCAGACGGAACAACATACCTATTGTACTATGATGTTTAAGTTTGCAACATCATGAATCAATTTATATTTGTCCTCACAATCTTTTAGCCTCATGTCAAAAGAACGAAAATAAAATAGAGACTCTTTGACCATCTAACCCGTCGAAATAATTCATCTCCAAATCTCTTTCTAATGAACAATGTTAAAAAATTAAATCAAAATGCAAATGATGAAAAATTTGTGTCACAAACTGAAGTGTACAAAATTCATTCACGAAATAATGAGTGGAGACAGTTTTATTTTAGAATACTTCGGCTAGACCAAGTAAATAACATTGTGTAAAGGTCTAGTGGAGTCCTTAGACCTATTTCTTTCCTAGGTTGGAGCCCCAATTTAGTAGAGAATCTATTGATAGGCTTTTTCTTCTACGAACTGGAGCCAAGAAACCAGCCGATCTTTCAGGGTCCTCATATAGTTCCCCCCCCCCTTCTCCAATGGAACATTTTCTGCTTTCGGAGAATATCGGTTCTCCACCTAAGTTAGCTGATTTTTGTCTAGAGACCTTGACAAAATTTTCATTACTGAGAAGATCACCAATGTCGTTCAAAGTTTTTTCTAACATATTTGCATACCGTTTTGTTTGACGATGTTTGCTTGATATAGAATATTGAAAACCACCATCACGTATGATGTAACCTATTCCAAATCCATTAGGAACAACCGGGCCGAAACCAAATAGACGTAGAGACTAAAAAATAAAATCGAGTCACATTTAGTAAAACAGAAAATGAAGAAAAAAAAAGAAACGCATCAAAACTTACAGGATTTCCACAGTTTGAAGTACTAATGACGGTATGATTGAGAACGCTCCATGGATCAGACATGAAGAAATCATCCGGTGGTAAATTGTGCTTTTCTGCAATGCATTTCAGAGCAAATAAATGCCTTTTTTTTCGTAATTGTTTGAAGTTTGAATGTCTAATATGAGAACATATCCAATCTATTTTCTTAAAAATTTCAAATAGTTCTTACCTATCAACCCCTTTTCCATTTGCTGCTTCCTTTACATATGATGAATGTTCTTTCGTAGCAGCACGCAAAGCCTCTAGTTTTTCCCTTTTTGATGAAGTTGTGTTACAGAATATTTCACAAAAACTTGCAGCTTTGATTGTGGTTGAACGCATGGCTTCAGTTCTTCCATGTAAGAAACGTTTTGTAAGAACAGGCTCATAAGAACACACTGCCTTCCCATAAAGTCGATAATATGCAAGAATCATAGACATCTGCACAAAGGAGTCAGGGCTACTCATAATAAAAATTAAATTTGGTAAGCAAAGACATTAAAATTGAGACGAAACACTATACGCATAGATGAAATATCTTGGAGAGTCCGTACCTGATTTTGTTAGATGTGATTAGTAGTTTGCCAAACTTCTTGAATTCAAGAACATAAGTATCAGAGGCAAATATTTCATCTCCCAAGGTTGTTTCAGCAAAAAAGATTTGAGCAATAGTTGAGGGGGAGAGTTCAAAACGTAATTTTTTTGGATTTGTATTCAATTGTGACGGACTTTCACAAGCAGCTCTCCTTACTTTTGCTTCAAGAACTGACGGTATTCTTCCAGCTCCGTAAATAGTTTTGGTAATAGATTGCGCGAAGGAAACTATAGTATCAGCAAAAATATCAGAGACAACTCTCAGAGCAGTATGGCCATCTACTGCGGAATGCTCAAAATTTACTCCTGCAGAACCATCAGCACATACTATAATCTGGAGTTTATCATACCATCTATTTGTGCAAGTACCAGCCTATTTCAAGTGTATTATTTTTGAATTCATTGAAATGAGTTTCAAAAGATAGAAGTTATGTGCACAAATTGGTAAGAAAAACGCGTACCTGATAATCATCTACACCTTCACGATGAAGATCGTAAGTCCCATGAAGAATGTTTGCAGCCGATTCATGAATATCCTTTGGACTAAAATCATCAAGAACCAAAACGAATAAAGCAGAATCGATAATTTGCATTGATTTTCTATTCCATTGTGAACTTTCTAATAAGTCTTCCCTTGCACTCGCCCATGTTTTTCTAGGCAGAGTCGTCAAGACTCCTACTGCGAGTTTTGATGAGTTGTGTTGATCCATTTTCACCGAATCATTCATAACAGCAGAAAGAATCTTTTGAATATCATTTTCATCAACCGCTACATCACCATTTGGCCATAGAGCTTGGAAATAATATATTTGGTTATTTTTTATTACAACAATATGCTTACTGCTCGGGTCAACATCAACAAAGTCTTTTCCTGTAACAGATGGAATACGACACGAACCAAATATCGCCTTCAATCAAGTTAAGATAATGCATTTTGATTCACTATTTCATTTTTCATGGTCATCGTCGTAAACTTACTCTAAATTGATCCATACAAAGGGGGATACCGCGAAATACATCGGGTGTGAGTGCTTCTTTTTTTAGTAAGGAGGCTAATTTTGAGCAAGCAAAAACAAGCGAAGATGCTCGTCCAATTTGACCTTTTGATGTTTTTGGATCTGGGCCATCCTGTAAAATATCATAGCAAAAATAACAAAATTGTTACTGAAGTCAAATGGAGTTTCATCATTAAGAAATACTAGTGATAAGTTCATACCTCCAAGAGGAAATACGGGTTTAAATTTAGCACCACCGAAGAGTCAGGAACCAAGTAAGCATCATACCAGAACTCTTCTACATAGGAATGAATTTTGCCAGTTTTGATACCCTCTTTATCGTACTCCTGTAATAGTTTTTGCAATGTTGGTCCGTTTCCCTGTAAAAACTTCCTAACGATTTGTTCCGTTTCTTTTTTCTGTTCAGAGGATTGCAGAGGTTCCAGTATTTCAAGAAACCGATATAGAGTCTCCTTCAAAGATGGAATTGGAAGTCGTGGGAGCTCTGATTGCCCGCTATAAGTGCAATTGCTGCTCATTTTTCTTTACTTTAAAATATAGTAGTTTCACTGCTGGTGAAAAGAAATATTTTCATTTGTGACGATGATGCGAATGTTTTTGTCTTCATTTAGAGTCCAAGTTGACACCCTGCTGAGTCCCATTTAATGTTGAAGTGCTATTTTTTTAGAAAACAATTTTGTGGACCCGCGCGACAGCTCACTTACCTACATAATTTACAACCTGTCGGCCCCGGTCTAGTGTGACGCTAGAAAATTGCCTCTATGAAAAAGATGGTTGGTTGGTTGATACAGCACTCAAAAGATGAAGAGACATCAAAAAGCAAAAAAATGAGCACCTTTTCGCATCAGGAAACATATACATACCCCAATTTAGCTCCAAAATTGCTGGAAGATTCAAACACAAAGCTTTTGAATGAAGAAGCTTTAATATGCCCAATAACATGTGCTACTCTTCCTGCTTCAATAGATGTGTGTGTTTATGGTCAAGGCCCTTACATAATGTCATCGCCACTATTTCATGACGTAGACTCTGACGAAAACAAAAATAGAACCACTGAAAAGAAGTCATCAAGAGACAGAATTAGGGGCTTTAAATTCAAACTATTCGAAAATGATGAAGGTTCATTACATGGACTGCGTTTTTTATCCCTTTCTGATATGAAATCAATAGAAGTGCATCACAAGTTATCGAATATGGATTTAGGATTGGCTTTTGGTGGTAGACATGTTGCATTTTTTCGAACAGACTACAAAAGTAGCATTCGGGCTATTTCCATTAAAACGAAAAATGTAATGCAATCATCGCTTTCTGCAACTATGCAATGCTCCGATTGGATCTGGGATGCTAAAATGATTCCTAATTATACGTTAGATTCTTTCTCACAAAGAGAAAAATTTGAGAAATCTCACTTTCAAGATAACGATGGCGCGCAAAAAAAATCAGTGGAGTCTTTTTCATTAAAGGTAGCCATTGCGTTTATGAATAATTCATGTGAATTGTGGAATTTTGATGCATCAATCGAAAACAGTATTGAAATTCTATATCCTCAAAGACTAAAGAAAATTACTTGTGAAACTCGTTGCATCACGTATTCCATGTCATTTTTCATTATGAACACAGAGGATGACTTGGACGATAATGGAGATCTGATGGTTGCATCAGGAACAGTATTCAACGAAATCCTTGTGTGGAGTGTATACTCTCCTCGTGACAAATGTGTAACAGGGGACCGACAACAAGAAACTAAAGTACTCCACAAACTAAAAGGGCATGAAGGAGTTATATTCAAAATTCGCCATCATCAAACATCAAATGGTGAACAACTTATTGCATCCACGTCAGATGATCGAACTGTTAGACTTTGGGAAAGAATAAATATATCTGGTAGTAGCACATCAAATCAACCGAATGCCTACCAATATATACAAAAGTGGATTGGATGGGGCCATACTGCTCGTGTTTGGGATGTTGTATTTACACCATATGGAATAATGAGCTCTGGTGAAGACGGTACAGCTCGCTTATGGGATTATGTATTGGGACATCAACTTATGGAATTGAAAGGACATGCTTGTCAGTCCATCTGGGGAGTTGCAATAGACCCATCAGGTCAAGTTGCTGTGACTATGGGAAATGATGCTTCGATAAAAGTGTGGAACTTAGAAAGTCATCTTGTGCTTAATGGAATAGGGAGCTTAGAAGATGTCTCAACTCAAATTAAAAATCGTTATACTTTGCCAAAGGATGAGGATTTGGTTCCAGATTTAATATTGTTTGAAAAAGAAAAAAAGAAACTAGAAGAAAAACATGAAAAGTCACAAAGAAACTCAAACAAACCCAATACTGAAAAGAAGAAAAATGCATCCTCCATCAAAAGTCATAAGCAGATTATTGCTGGTATGAGTTTTTTCCCTTCGCGGGAATGTATGGAAGCATGTCATAAAAAAGTTTTATTTGCTACAAGGGCAGGAAGTCTTTTTTCTTTTGACTTAAACTCAAGACAATGGAAAACGCACAAACCTTGGTATAGTGACGATATTAGCAATATCCTCTATATGCCTCCTACATCAAGGCCAAAGGGTATACCAACCGCTTCTTGTCTAGCAATTCATCCTAATGGAAAGTTTGTTGCAATAGGAACAACTGGAAAGAATATAGTACTTGCTGCGATATCAACTCCTTCTCTATTAGGAGAAGTTGATGGACAATCTCCAAATTGCATTTTATTTGATTCACCGCATTCTTACTATTCAATCCAAAAATTAACCTGGTTAACTGAAAATCTTCTCCTTGCATTCCATATCAAAGGCAATCTCATTTTGTGGGAGTTCTGTACTTCTATTGAGTCTACAGCACTGAAAGACGTTAAACCACCACGTACAAAAATGTTGCTTCATATGGACACTTCCAATTCTGTTCCGATGTCTTTCTATTATGATCAGACCCACTCACGTTTAATTGTTGGCGACAGCAGGGGGAATTTAGCTGTGTTTAATTTGAGTTGTTTCGAAGATTCTAAGAACGAAAAGTTGGACGAACAAAAGCCAATGTTCCAGGTCACTGGAGCTCACAAAAAAGAACACATAACTTCCGTTTTGTATGACCATCTCAACGATGTTATACTTTCTGTTGGAAATGATGGAATTCTTCATGAATGGAAGCTACCAAAGGACATCTCACAAAGTGATGGTATCGAAATTCGTCATAAAAGACTTTCTCTTCCTATTTCATCTTTAACAGCGTTGACCAACATATGGCTTGTTCAGCATGAACATTGTCAACAATCAATTGTTGTGGGTGGATATTTCGGTCACAAATATATTTTATTTGACGTCAATAGAAAGTATATGATATTACAGGTCGAAACAGGAGGAAGACAACGAATCCATGATTTTGACATCGATTTTAAAAATTTCGGGTATCATTTTCCATACAAACATGCGTTTGTATTTTGTGCTGCTCGAAAAGATAAGCTCAACGAAATACATGTGCATGAACATGCTTTTCCATTGTGCTGTAAAGTTCCAAAGTCAATCAACTCAGTTTCTACAGAGAATGTAAATGCAAGAAGTAAAAGTAATACCTTAAATTATAGCATAGGAAATAGTTTTCATGGTGAAACTATTAACGATGCATGCTTCTGTGAAACCTCAGTACCTGGTCGTTCACTCCTGCTGTCTGGAAGTAACGATTGCACAGTACGTGTCTCTATATATGAGAATAGTGCGTTAACATGTGTAAAAGACCTACCACCTCATGAGAGTTGTGTTCGCGCCGTCACATGCTCACGCCATCATGGAGCAAAATCATCTCTTTTGGTAACATGTGGAGGTAAATTAAGCATGAGCTTTTATTTGTTGGAAGATCAAGAATCATTGGGATATGAGAATGATACAAACATTTCTGTTTACTTTTTATGTTCAAATAGACACATTCTATCAAAACTGTCCAAGACTATCGATCACCGTATAAATACAGTCAAGGCTGTCCCATTAATACGGTGTCCTGGAATTCATTTGGTCTTCTCTGGTGACTCAGATGGCACTTTTCAGATGATTGCAATTAAAGATGATATAAACGACAAGAATCGAATTTTATTGAGTCATGCTTTTACTTCAAATTCAAGGCCAATACTTAGCCTTGATATTGTAGAATCTGATAAAGGAATCCTAGTATTCATTGGGAATTCTGCAGGAGAAATTTGTGTTTGGGATATTCCATCACTTACAAAAGAAAATTTGATGAATCTTCGTATTATCTATCCAAAACGACCAATTCTTGCTTACAATGCACACCAGATGGGGACTAATAGTGTTTGTGCGAGGATATTACCTTGTACTTTTGACTGCATAGATGATAGTGATTTAATCAATATAATTGTCTGTAGTGGAGGTGATGATCAAGGAATTACTTCTGCTATACTTTCATGTGATTGGAGCAGATCAAAAGGTCATTTTTTACTTGAGATAATGAAACTTGAGAGGTTGAATGAAGCAAGTTCGTCTGCAATCAAATCTCTGAAAATTACCTCATTTCAGGATAAATCACTGAGATTATATGTTGTGGGTTATGATCAAAGGCTTGCTTTATGGAAAATTGGAATTAATCATCGGAACAACAAAATTCGCGTTCTTACTTTTTTGTCCTCATCATACGCTCATATTGCTGACATAAGCAAATTAGATTGTATAACAATGACAGAAGCCAATGGATCAAACAAAGAAGTGTGTGTAGTAGTTGGAGAAGGTGCTCAAGTATTTTCTGTGGATCCAAACATACATCTAGCTGCTGAATATCTTGTAGAAACGAATTTCATGTTGATTACTGCAGGCGCTGGGGCTAGTTGTGACTCGGGCCTAGTAACATATGACTCTATGCCAGAAGAATATCGCGAAATGTGCAATCCAATAACTTTCATTGATGACCGTGAAAAATTTCAAAAGTTCTGGTTGGATTTTGCTCGTTTGTATTCGAAGACTATTCCACATGATGGCTATTCAATCCTTGACCAATGGTGCAGTGGCAGAAGACTGAAAAATCTAAAACGCGATATTGATTTAGACAAGCAATATAATTACCATGATTTAAATTCACCGTGGTGGATATACACTTCAAATGTAGATGGTCTTTTTCGAAGATTCAATGGCTTCCATAATACCTTGTGCGAAATTCATGGTGTTGCAAATGAATTCAGATGCGCTCAAGAAATTGGATTTTGTGATGGAATAGAGCGTGATGGTCCAAAATGGAAAACTTGGAATGACCTATCACAGAAGGTTAAAACAAGCCAATGTAAAGCTTCCATATTTGCTGTCAAGGAAGATACAGATCCTGGTAATCTATTATGTGAATTTTGCTTGTTACCTGCACGACCGAATGTCCTCATGTTTCACGATTCAGATACAAATATTTTGGAATCTATCAATAGCCAGAGAGAAAAATACCAAGCATGGGAAGAGCGTATTGAAAATGAAGTAGTCTTGAAAGGAGAGAAATTGGTGATTTTGGAAATTGGATGTGGCATAGCTGTTCCCGCAGTGCGTCAAGAAAGTGATGAAGTTTTGCTAGATTGTTTATCAAGATTACGGTCTGACAAAAAAGAGACGAGAAGCAATAAAAACGCAATATTGATACGAATAAATCCTAAAAATGCTGAGGCATCAACTGATAATAATGTTGTGAAAGCATGTACAATATCAATCTTTGATGATTCCCTAAAAGCGCTACAGGATATAGATGATTGGGTAAAGGCGCTTTCAGGCTGAAATTTCTGGAAATTATGAATACATATAAAAAATGTTAATGTTGGAGTTTGCCGTATTCATGGATATTATAGCAAAATAATAATGAGGCTAAACTTGACATAAATGATCAAAATCACTGCACCGATAACATTTTAAAATATAATTTATCCCCAAAATCCACTTGTGATTTTTTAACGATTTGAACGCCTATGAAACAGTACAAAACATCTTGGTGGGGGGGGGCCTGAAAGAGCTGAAAGGGGTTCTATCGAAGTACGTATAATGCCAGAACACTCTTTAAACAACACAGCAACAACAACAACAACAACAACAACAACATCTTGGTTTCATTTTTATAAGATGATAAAACATTGAAATTTCTTAATTTTATTATCATTAGAGGCAACAGAAAGTTGAAGAATCATAATTGAACTAAGAGAAGCGATAAGTCTTTGGGGGTAAAGAAACAGATTACTACCACATGTTCAGTCGTGGTTGGTAATATAAACAGCAGTTTTATGACAAAAGAAATGTAGCTAAATGATGTCTCTTTTTTTATAGAGAGGACCTTACTCATTGATAATCCACAATAGAAATCCATTTCGGGAGATTCTTCGAAATTCTTTGAGTGAAACCATTTAGATGCCATCCCATCCAATCCTTGAGTAAAACGTCATCACTTTATAGATTTCAGTCGTGGAGAATATGTGCGTTAGTTAAGTACAGAATTACTTACATGATAAATCAGTATTGCTTTGTGTAATAGGCATTGTACATAACTGTGACCAAATCAATGCGATATTTTTTGAAGAATTACATTCCTATCAATCACACACACATATGGTTTTCAACCAATATCGATATGGAGTTAAATGTTAGTAATGATTGGAATAATTATTGATACATTTTGGATTTCAGGTGAGATACAGCTTAAATAAAAGCAGTGTTGTTCGGTATCTAAGTACATACATCTAAGATAGAAGTCCTCGTAATTATATAAATATTCGTACTACATGAAGCAATCGTAGAACCGAATAATTCCTTCTCAGGAAAACTTGAATGAAAACCACAATTTTACGTTCCAAAGTGTTCGTCAAAGAAATATGATGCAGCACTGTGCAGAAGAAAATGATGAACATAATGACCACCTTCAATATGTGGGCCAAGTCAATGAATTCATTACAAGTAAGCTTATCAATATCAAACCTTTGTTTCAGGATAAGCATTCAATCCGAATCTAATTTCGCTTTCCCCTTTTCACTTTTTGTCAGAAACCTTTGATATGATAGAATATTGTCAAAGCAGATATCCTGATATTGCTTCCTGGTCAGAAGACGGGTCTCAATTTTTCATCAAAGATCCACGACGATTAGAAATGGAAGTTATTCCTAAGTATTTTAACCATGATAAATACTCTTCATTCTCCCGTCAACTAAACTTTTACAGCTTTAAAAAGACAAATTCCAACAAGAAACAAATATCTACTGATGGTAATTTTGGAACTACACAATTCATAATATATGAACACCATTTTTTCAAAAGAGATAAAGCTGAGCTTCTGCCAAGGATAAAAAGAAGTACATACAGAAAGAGAAAGGGGGACTTCAGCAAAGACATCGACCAATTTCAAAGAGATTTGGATTCTATGAATCAAGAGATTGAAAATCTCGAGGGAAACTTGGATCGTGCTATAAAAAATGTTGCCCAAAATCTCGACCTGAAATTAAATCAATTAGATTCATTGCTGGGAAGTAAAAAAAGGAAATTAAATCAAACAACCAAGATTTATGCCCCAACCGCTAGATCAAGGTACTCTTCTGTTGAACTAAAAGGGTTTCCACTTTTAGGTACAGCAGAAAGTAGAAAACGACAAACCAGCGATATAAGTTTGTTCAATTTCACTGATTTATATCCTCCCAACCGTCAAGGGAGTGTAGATAGTGCTTTCATCTCAAGTGAGATTGAGAAGAACTGGGGATCAGCAGAGAATGAAGCGATTTTGAATCGACAAGGGAGTTGTAATTCAACTTCATGGTTGAATGATTTTGCTGAAAATTGGTCTTATGAATCACATCAAGGGAGCTAAAATGAAACAGAAAGTTTAAATTCACTTGCACCAATAAGACTGATTTATTACATCAAAGCTTTACTACTTGGTATGAAAGTATGAATCTGTACCTTTGTAATTAAATATAAATTTCAATGTTTAATCTAGTTCATATATTTTTGGTAATTTTAGAACATTATCATTGAAAACTAGGTGGAGCATCCATATAATCTTCAAACGAATCATAATCATCATCGTCATTTATAACGGGGATGTTGTTACTATCGAAGACTTGTTGATTTCTCTTAGTTCCTTGTCGTTTTTTTCTTTTTTTTGGGCGTAATTTTTGAACTAAACCAGCGTTCATTGCCTCTAGCACTGTAACGCACTCATATAATTGAATACCGTTTTGATTTGAAGATTTTATTTCACCCTTTGGTTTATAGATACCATCGAACTCCGAATTTGGTTTTCTTCGTTTATTTCTCGGAGGAGTAATGATTCGAGAAAACCCCATACGTTTCGCCTCAGCTATGCGTTTGTCTAGATTGGGAATAGGTCGGAGTTCTCCTGAAAGTCCTATTTCACCTAGGAATATACTATCAGCTCTTACTGGATTACTTGTGGCACTACTAACTAAAGCAGCAGCAACAGCAAGATCAGATTCACTTCCTTTAGAAGCTCCAGTACTCAGACGAATACCGCCAACAACATTAACATAAACATCTTGTCTACTAAAAGATATACCAAATCTTTTGTCAAGCACTGCTAGTATAAGTAATAATCTTGAGGTTGATATCCCATCAACAGTCCTCCGACCACATGAATTTGAACCGTGAGACCAAGCGACGAGAGCCTGTACCTCTGCAGTAACAGGCCTAGATCCCTCTAAGATAAGTGATACAGCACATCCTTCTGAATCTGCATTATCTCTACGTTCTGATAAGAAAAAAGATGACGGATCTGATACAGGAATAAGCCTTCCTCCACTCAATGGAGAATGGTCCATTTCATAAACTCCAACTTCATCAGATGATCCGAATCTATTCTTAGTTGAACGAAGCATTCGTATATCGGTTTGAGTCCTATCACCTTCCAAATATAATACACAATCAACCATGTGTTCTACGGTTCTATCATTTCATAAATTAGCTTGAATATGACATGTGGATCAAATGATAAGAAGCTTGTATGAATATAAGTATAACTTACTTCGGTCCTGCTACATCTCCCGATTTGGTGACATGTCCAACAAGAACAATCGGGATACCAGTACTCTTTGCAAGACGAAGAAAAAGCGCAACTGATTCTCTTACCTTTTCATGCAGATCAGATGAGTTGCCTATATAAATATCAAATATGTTGCATAACCTCATTTTATACTCACTTGTGTTACCCCACCCGCTGATGAGGATCCTCCACTCTCTGTCATCTAGATGTAAATAGAAAAAGAAATGAAAAAGAATTTCCTCGACTTTCAATCGTAACTGAAATAAATTTCTCACCATTGTTTGAATCGAATCAATAACCACCAAGCTAGGTAACTTTGTCCCTTTTTTGGGATTAGCAACCATTTCAGCAATAGTATCTGCATCAGTATCACATAGTAGAAATAATTCTGATTGGTCTATACCAAGTCTATACGCTCGATTTGCAATCTGCCATGCATTTTCTTCACCAGAAATGTACATTACGGGTCCTTTTGATTTTGTTGTTGTTTCTTCATCGTCTAAGCCCATACCGATACCTTTTGATGGTGTTGATAAAGATGCTACGGCTCCTGCGACTTGAAGTAGCAACGTACTCTATAAAAAAAGATGATCAAATAGAACATGAGATTTATCACATTCGAAGAAAATATTGTAAATTATATACTTACTTTTCCTACTCCAGGATCACCTCCAAGAAGTGTCAATGATCCAGACATGAAGCCGCCTCCTAAAACATTATTAAATTCCTCGTTTTCAGGAACTTTAAGCCTTTGCCTTCGAAACATATCTTCCAATGATCCTCTATCTTTCGTATCTTCGGATTGATATAAGTCTGTCATTCGAATTGGTTCCAATTCCGTTCCACTGTAGACATCTCCAAACCACGATCCATCTAATTTGGAGACACTCCCCTCATTTGTATGCATTGGAGATCCTTTCATAAAACTTGCACGTGGTTTGAAACTGCTAGAAGGGCTCCTACCAACCTTAAATTCTTGAACTGCATTCCATTGGTGACAAGTTGTACATTTTCCAACCCAGTTTACATATTCAGCACCACAATTGGTACATACATAGGCTTTCACTGCTTCATTACCTTTTTTACCCATAGCCTTTTCATCGAAAAAATATCGTGAGATTTACTTTTGTCTCATATCAAGTCTGAAGAAAAGTGTTTCTATTTACCTTGCGTTGCGTGGATGCCGATCTACCATTTAACCCAAAAGAATGCATTTTAGGGATCTTGAATTTTTCGGGTGCCATACTCATAGCATCATTGTCATCATAATCATCCGCGTACTCATCATCTTCGTCACTCTCTTTCTCTTTCAAATTTATCATTCTTTTTTGAATGTATGCGCTACTTAGAAATGAAAATTGATTGTTGTTCGTTCTCGACATTCTTGAAATTCGGAAGGGTTCCTTTTGAGGATAATACGAAAAAGAAATAGTTTGTGTCACGAGCAAACTTGCCCATATAGAAAGTTTCATCATATAGTACTGTTGAATTTCCTAGATGCAATCATAAATTGTATCTTCCTAAAAATTGCGGTGAACTTAGATGAGAAACTTTGTTTGCAAGCAAAAAAGTTTATGGACGATTTATAAGGAACAGCAGAAGTAGTTCGAAATATTGATGGGTCAAGACAATATCTTTTATTCCCAGGTTTCTAAATTTAAAGTTTTCTACATCATTTTTGGTATAGTGCTTCGTAGCAAAACCAGCGAGTAAAAACACAGAAGTGTCAAAAAAACTTACTTGCTACTTTATAGGCCCCGGACAAATTAAGCTACTTTACCCTATTAAATAAAAGGTTACACTAATTTAGCCTGACATAAAAAACACGAAAAATTTGCATTTTCAAATATATTCTTTGAAAAATTTGCATAAAAATTTGCATTATAAAATATATTCTTTGTTTTCTACTTACATGATTATTGTATGTTTATCGAAAATCTGTCGAAAAGAAATATGAACACAAAAGTGTGGACAAAGTATCTTGTTCTTTAATTGTTTTTGAAACTGGCAGTTGTTCACTTTTGATTGTCATGTAGTAGTAGCGATACAACTGAAGTGGATTAAAAGAACCTTCGATGTAACGAA
>Ga0209092_10001285_pt1 | contig 24899 bp, 20 predicted proteins | sample FraStrMetagenome_FD_187446 | JGI IMG/M metagenome (GOLD analysis project Ga0209092, IMG submission 187446) | Marine eukaryotic phytoplankton communities from Arctic Ocean - Fram Strait ARC3M Metagenome (SPAdes) (version 2) | ecosystem: Environmental > Aquatic > Marine > Oceanic | place: Fram... | reverse complement strand
TGCAGGAGGCGATCAGCATACTCGAGGATCAACAGTCTCGGATTGACACACTCAATAAGAACATTCCACCCGAATCCGCCGACCAGCCATTAGAAGATGCAGTGCTAGATCTCACCGAGTTGGATGCGTTGCAGGATGAAGTCAACGCACTCAACGCACGCATTCCCGCCGAAACCGCCGACGCCTTTTTGGATGATGCACTGACGGATGCCTATGCGACTACCAACATGCCTCTAGTGCTGCGCATCAAGACCGCACTCGCGAAAGTCGAAGACCCTGAGCTGTTACCCAATGCCGAATTGCTGCAACTCTGGGACGATGCCGAGCAATGGGCACCGCTCGGCACTGCGGGGCAATTGTGGATATTAGGAGAGCACGCGAAAACAAATCCGACCCGCGTCGCAGAGGTCTTGGAAGCGACCTACCTAGATTTCGTCAACACACCCAATGAGTTGGGCCTACACCTGCTCCAAGCGCAGTGCTTCCAAGACTTGGATCGCATCGATGAGTCGATTGAGGCCTACCGCATGCTGATCAAGCGCTTCGCACAAGCGAAGGAAGCCGGCGAGGCTTCGATGCAGATCGGACAGATGGAAGTGGGCCGTAAAAACGCCGCCACCGCACGACTGGAATTGGAAAGCATTTTACATCGCAACGATTGGCGCGGCGCCATGCACGCACAGGCATTACTCTGGATCGGCCGTGCCTATGTGACCGAAGAAAAATATGCCGAGGCGCACGGATTTTTTGAACGCATCATTTTGGGTTATCCGGGATTTCCCGAAGAACTAGCGATGGCCTTCTACGAAGACATTCAAGTGCTCAAATTAATGAATGAATCAGCCAGCGTGCAAATGACGTATGAAGCCTTTCAGTTGACTCCCGGATTGGAGGACACCGGAGGTGCAGCACTCATTGGAAAGGAGTTCGAATAATGAAACGATATCGATCAACATGCCTTGCACTCAGCCTTCGAATTAGTCGCTATTTGGCGCCATTTGTATTGGCATTACAACTACAATCGCAAGGAATCAGCAGCTACGAAGGCCCTGACTTTTCAAGTGTGGCACCTGTGCGACTGGAAATCATCCAGCAAAGCGGGCCGATGGGTGCACGCTTTGTGCGACCGACCAGTGAGGGGGTTGAGATTGAAATGCTGGAGGGGGACGGCGTGATTATCGTTGGATGGGAGCATATGGATCAGTTTCAGATCAATCTGGCGATGACTGACTCCCTGACCTTGGCACTCGCCCATAAGGATCCCGTTAAACGGGCGGAGTTGCTTCGTCCGGAGATCGAGCCGCTGTTGGCTATGGCCAGCATCAAGCCCGGTTCCACCAATATTCACCTCTTGATTAATAAGTATATTAAGACGAACATGCAAATCGAGAACTGGCTCGCGGCCTACGAAATGTCGCAGAAGATGGCCCTCGACCATAGCCATGCCGAGATTGTGAAGAACTACTATACTGTGGCGGTGAATCTCTTCATCACCGGCGAGCGCGAAAAGGCCTTGAAACTATTGGATCAACTGATTGCCGCCCGGCCGATTGAAGAGTCGCGCGCGCAGACGATTCAGGTTGCGGAGCGTTTATTGGAAGAGCGCTTGTTTGAGCCGTCTTTGCGTCTCTATAGTCATGCCGCTCTAGATGCGGCCGATCTTGAAGGGAAGCAGTTGGTATTGCGCTGTGCGTATCTGTGCTTGGAGTTGAATGATACGCCAGGCGCCGTGCGTTATCTAGCTCAAGCGAAAATCATCGAAGTTGACGATGCGGAAAGCCGTGGTGCTGCGCAACTGGTGCTCGGCGTGCAGGCCTTTCTCGGCGGGGAGCTGAATTTGGCGCTCAATCATCTCGGTCACGCCTTGGCCGAAGTCGCGCCGGACAGTAGCCTCAAGCAAGTCGGGCTGTATTTCAATTTCCTCAGCTATACCAATCTGGAAAAAACGGAAATCGCACAAAATATACTCGACGAAATGTCGCTGCTCTTTCCCAAAGGCGGCTATACGCGAGTCCTTGCAGACGAGCCAAAGAACGAATTCTCCACAATCAACGAGTCACTTTAAAACCACCATCTGTCATGCTTACCAAAATGAAAACTCCTAAATTCAGAACACTCCTGTGCGGCCTGCTCTTTATCGGCGCATCCACCTTTGCCTTTGCGCAAGCCGAAGCACCCGCCGAAGAAGCACCCGCCGCGCCCTCTAACAGTCTATTCACCAAAGTGAAGCAGGGCGGTTGGGCGATGTATCCACTCGGCATCCTTTCGATGTCCGCCTTCGCGTTGACGATTTATAACTTCATTGCCTTGCGCAAAAAGGAATTCTTCGACGATGCAGTCGCCACTCAACTCGGCGACAAGCTCAACACACTGGACATCACAGGTGCCAATGCACTCTGCAGCGAGCAACCTTCTCCGCTCACACGGATCGTCGGCCATGGTCTGGATTCCATCAAAGGCGGCCACATCGATTCCGAATTGTTCCGCCAACGTCTGGAAGCAGGTTCGAGCAAAGAACTCGCAAAGCCCTACATCGTGATCAACTACCTCTCGATCATCGCCTCGATTGCGCCGATGGTCGGGCTACTCGGCACCGTCTCTGGTATGGTCAAGGCCTTCGACTCGATCGCAACGGTCGGTATGGGCCAGCCTGAAGTGCTGGCTGGGAATATCTCGGAAGCACTGATCACCACTGCCTCTGGGATGTTGGTCGGTATCCCTGCCATGTTCTTCTTCTTCTATTTTAAAAATCAATACGGCAATCTGGTTGCAGACATGACAATGTATCTCGACGACATGCATGGCGACCTGGTGCATGGCACGCGCACGAGCGTATCTGTGGATAACACTCTACCACAAGCGCCACGTGATCCACGCGCGTAGCGCACATCAGCACATATACTGATGAGCTTAAAAGGCTATAAACTCCCAACAGGAGACGAAGGCTTTGACCTGACGCCCATGATTGACGTGGTCTTTTTGTTGATCGTGTTCTTCATGACCGTGGCCAGTGCGCTGACCACTAACAAACTCGAGCTCAACCTCGCCGTCGCAGAAGAATCCGCCATCCCGAAAGACATCAAGGATCGCTTCACCGTCTCCGTAAGCGACGAAGGCGGCTTTTTCTTCGGCGTCGAGGAACTCAACGAGCAACAGCTCTCGGATCGATTGGCAAAGGTGGTCGCCAACAACACCAATATCAAAATCGTCCTTCGTGCCGGAAAAATGGCCGAACACCAACACGTCAACAAAGTCCTCACAGTGTGTGCAGCGAACGGTATCAACGATATCATCTTTGCCACTTACCAAAGTGACCTGTAAGCTGAAATTATGAAAGCAAACGACGTTTTTGAAAGCGCAGGCAAGCCCGATCTCACTCCAATGATCGACGTGGTGTTCCTGATGCTCGTCTTCTTCATGGTCACCACCGAGTTGATCAAACAAGAGGCGGATCTGGGCATTCAGCTGCCTTCCGAGGCGGCACCCGCTTCGACGCCCGAGCTACCCTCCAAGCATACTGTCGATATCTTGCCCGATGGGACCGTGCTGCTCAATGGCGGCGATACCGGTGATGCCCCCGTCGGCGAACTGACAGGGCTCACGCACATGCTCGGCGGCTTAAAAGCCTCCGCAGACCGGTTGCAAAAGAAGACCATCGTGACGATTCAGGCCGATCCGTATTCCCCGCATTATCGCTCCATCGATGTGTTGAATTCCTGTGCCAAAGCGCGGCTGAAATTCGTTTCCTTCAGCCAGATGTAACACCATCCAGAACCATTTGAATACAACATGTCCACTCCCCATAACGATCAAGAATTAGGCAAACCCTTGCGCAGCAAGAAGAAGCGCAGCGCGGTCTTCATCGTGATCATCGCCAGCATCGCCGTGCACATCTTAGCGCTCGGTGGCCTCGCTGCGATTAAGATCATCGAGGTGCTGCAGCCCGAACCCGAATTTGAAGCACCGCCGATCGTGGAGAATAAACCACCACCACCTCCACCGCCACCACCGCCGACGACGAAGCGGGCGCAGCGGAGTCTGCCACGCCCACAGCCCTTGGCGGCACGCAATCCGCAGAACATGAGCGTGCCAGCGATTGAGATTAGCAATTCCGATTTGTCGATCGGCGGCGGTCGTGGGTTCGGTGGTGGTCTCGGCAGTCTCGGCGGTGCGGTGGCCGACTCTTTGCGTATCAGCTTCTTTGGCATGGAGTCCACTGGCGGAAATATTGTGATTCTGTTCGATTGTTCCTTGTCAGGTCGAGACGTCTTTCTGAAAACGCGCACTGAGCTCAACAAGACCATAGATCAAATGGCAGACAACACGAGCGCACGGATGGCAGTGATTTACTTCGGAGGAATGGATGGCAACCATCTAGGACTTCCAGAGCCGGGCAAAAGAATCAAAGACCCGACGCGCGATGACTTCTGGTTGCCGAGTGGCGTTTCAGCAGGTGAGTGGCTCTCACCCATGGAGTCAAGAAAGGTGCAGCAGCAACTGGGTGCGGTGAATTTGAAACAATTAGTTGATCGGAGTGGGAAGGGCTTAGAGTTTAAACACAAAGGATTCAGCTTTAAGTGTGGCACCAACTATTGGGGTGCGCTGAATACGGCCTATAAAATGATACCAGCACCCGACACGATTTACTTAATCGTCGAGCCGACCATTGCTTTTCCTAACGAACAGACTGTTCGTAAATCTTATCAGGTCTTTCAACGGTATGGACTGCCGAAACCAGAAAATACCACGATCAATTTCGTTGTGGGGGGAGCCGTTGAGGACAGAAAAGCGATGGAAGTCATGCTCAATCTACTGCATGGTGGTGGGCTCAGTCCGAGCCAAATTCGAGAGCGTCTGATTTTCTAAATAGTGCTAAAAATATAATGCCCACTCCTCACGATGACCAAGCCTTAGGCAAGCCCCTGCGCAGCAAACAGAAGCGCAGCGCGGTATTTATCGTGATCGTCGCCAGTATTGCCGTGCATGTCTTGGCAGGCCTGGGTCTCGCTGCCGTCAAGATTATCGAGGTATTACAACCCGAACCCGAGTTCGAAGCACCACCAGTCGTGGCAACTAAACCGCCACCACCTCCACCGCCACCACCGCCGACGAAGCGGGCGCAACGGAGTCTACCACGGCCGCAGCCCTTGGCAGCGCGTAATCCGCAGAACATGAGCGTACCGGCGATTGAGATCAGCAATTCCGATTTAAGTATCGGCGGCGGTCGCGGATTCGGCGGGGGCCTCGGCAGTCTCGGTGGAGCCGTGGCGGATTCGATCCGTATCACCAGTTTCGGATTCGACCGCGCGATGGAAGGCACACTCGAAGGCACACTGTATGACTTTAAAAAGAATGCCACGGGCGAGCCCATCAAACGAAGCTGGAATATGAGTGATTTCAAGCAAGTCATCGAACGCTTTCAGCCGATTGTCCGAGATTTCAGTCGCACCTTCAATATCAGCCAGATTAACCGGAAGTTCTACAAGGCGGACAAAAACCTCTATGGCTCTTATTTCATTATCCCTTGGGGCCAGGCATCGATCGCTCCAAAGTCCTTTGGGGTCGAAGGCGTCATTGCCCCCACCTTGATTGGTGCACATTACGTAGGCAGCTTCAAACCAACTGAGACGGGTCGCTTCCGCTTCTTTGGTCGTGCCGACGATGCGCTGATCGTGCGAATAAACGGTACAGTCGTATTGGACGGTTCAGTCACTCTAGGGAAAGGATCTTATTCAAATTGGCGTCAAGGCGGCATCGCCAAAAGACATGACGAAGCCCAAGGGAGACGAAGCTACTTCAACCTGCCTCCATATTTCCACGGCATGACTGGTGACTGGTTCACACTCACTGAGGGGCAATCCACTTCCATGGATGTTTTTATCGCTGAAGTGCCAGGAGGCGACTTTGGAGCCTATCTCTTAATCGAAAAAGACGGCGCGCCTGGCCTGAAGATTTTCTCAACGCGCCCCCTCAGTGATCAAGATAAGCACTTCCTCCGCAAGCTGCATCCAGATAGCGCGCAGTTCATTGATTAGACGAGTGGGCAGCCACTACGGATTTACGTATATTGCGCGATTTGATTTATTTTTGTATATTGTTTGTCTCCAGTGTTGGAGTCGATGCCCGCGGGTCATTGCGCTCATCAGTGGGGATTTAAAGGAATCATGCTCAGCCTACCTAAAATCAATGACAGCCTAATGGACCATGAGTCTCCTCGTGCTGGCTTTGCCCTCGTCATTGCCTTAGGGCTGATGGCTTTTGTGCTGATTCTATTGCTGTCGATTACCACCCTGGTGCAGGTCGAGGCGAGGAGCTCCAAAATTCAGATGCAGCAGATGGAGGCCGAGCAAGTCGCATTGTTGGGCCTGCAAATCGCGCTCGGAGAATTACAAAAAACTGCGGGGTCGGATCAGCGTGTGTCCGCGACGGCGAGTATTCTGGGGGACGCAAGTAATCCTTACACGAGTGAAACGACTGCTGCGAACGGCAGAAAGCACTGGGCAGGCGTTTGGGATACGAGAGGCTATAGTCCCGCTGATCCAGATAACAAAAAATTTGTCCGTTGGTTGGTTTCTGGAGATCAAGATAATCTGGATGCAATCGCTGATGTTGGCACGGTGCCAGCGGCAGATGATCTCGTGATTTTTGAAGCCGTGAATGCTGCGGGCACTCCCGATCCCGTCAACGACGTGATTGTTGAGAAAGTTTCGATTTCGAACGCAAGCTCATCGTCAAGTGAGAGCTTCTACGCGTATTGGGTTGAAGATCAGGGTGTGAAAGCAGACTTGGCTTGGAACGAGGAGGAGTTTACTGATGACCAGCGCAAGCAAGCGGCTCGCCTGGCGTCGTCTCCTGGCGTTGACTTCGAGGTGTTTGCCAGTTCTGACAGCAGCCCGTTTAAGGACAAGGTGGCGCATCCCTTGGAGCAAGGCGCCTCGAACAATCTTTGGCTCGGAAATATGGGCAAAGTGGTCAGCTCCGCAGGATTGCCTGTTGTCACCGGGAGCGCGACCGATGCGGCGGATTGGCTCAAGTCGGTGCGACACGATGTTACTTTGGGTAGTCGAGCGGTGCTCTGTGATGTGAAAAACGGCGGTCTTCGCCGTGACCTCAGTCTCGCGTTTGAAATGGATGGAGAGGTCGAATCCGAGAACGCGACGCTGTTTAACCAGCAGACGGATGAGTTTGTGGGCAATGGCGATCAGCTGTCTAGCCCCTACGAGATGCCTGGGGTGCCGGAACTGAATGCGCGTCATTTATTCCGGGACACGCCGGTTGCGGAAGATCTGTTCTCTGCCGATATCACTCAAGCCGCAACGGTCGTTCGAGGCCCCAGTTGGTGGTTGCTGCGTGATTACGCCAATCTCTATAAGCGGTTAAAAACCTCAGGGACAGGGCATGCCTTGGAGGCTCGGGCGTATTTTCCGAATCGAACGACAGCCACCGACGCGGACAATGGTATTTTTTTAGAAGACCTCATCGATATTCACGCCGATAACCAATGGATGAATTGGAAATATGGGGCGATCAAAGTGTCACCCACCAATCGTGAAACCAATGGATCCGGGAACTACTATGCCTATCGCCCAATAAGAGCTAATTACGCGCCTGTTTTGTTGGGAGTGAATGCGATCTATAGCTTGATTTATAAAGACGGCAAGCTGCAGATGACGGTCGATCCATTTTTTATTATTTGGAACCCCTACAATACTCAAATTACGGCGGGCAAATTTGCTGTGACTCTTCAGAACGGTTTGGCAGGAGGCGTGCGGTTTCGAGTGACCGACACTAAAGGAACAGCTACAACAGCTGACGATGTCGTGAGACTTTTAGGCAAACCTAGCGTTTGGGGTGGTGGGGTCGGTTCTGACACGTCTTTCGCTGATTTTGCGAAGCATCGATTCAAGAAAGAAACAACTCGAAATGGCAGTGCTAACTTAAGCTATCTCATTACCGATCTCACGATGCAAGCTGGTGAGGTCTTGATTTACTCGCCTCCACAGGAATCCGATCGTGGGAGTTTGAACGCGAATGTGCTATATGATGCACTGGTTCCAGGGATGAACTTTGATGCGACCACCTCCGGTATTTTCTTTGATGAATTTCCAGATCAGACGGGAGGGAACTGGGGGACTGTTACGCTCAGCGCGGGTGAAACAGTTGATGTCCTGTTTAATGTCGCCAGCCAGAGTGCCTCTGCGATCGTTAATATCATTGAGACCAATTTGCCGCCTTCAGGGAGTAAAGCCGATGAATTAACGGATGAGGCGAAGTATGGCGATCATGTGGCAGGGCAAGAATTTCGACTCAATTTTGGAGGAAATATTCCAAATCCCAATGTCAATCTTGGTGCGCATGGTTTCACGCAGAGTTTTGACAGTTTGAGCGCGTCTAAGAAGTCTTTTGGCTTACTTTCGATGCTGACCCTCCCAACGGATTTCGAAGGAACGCGTTTGTCAATGGAAGCTTTCTCGCAGCTCAATGCGACTCCGATCGTCCGCACACAATTAGAGCGCTTTGCGCGGGCGCCGCTTAATATCGCTGTCAAAACGGTGACTGCGCGCGATTTTAATGGATTGATGGAGAAGATCGGCTTTGATCTGCCCTTTTCTGATGAGGAAGAGGCTGATAATAATGGTTTTTATGGGAAGAGCTATGATATGGTTGATGGCGACATCGCCTTTCCGCTCATTGGTATCCCTCAGAGTCCTTTACACTCCCTCGTTCAGCTATCTGGGGCGAATATGGGCACTCGACTGTTCGAGCCCACACATGCCATCGGCAACTCATGGAAACCACCGTATATTCCTGGGAGTTCTATTTATCACAACTCTGCATACTATATGATGGGTTGGTATAAGCTCACACTGAATGATGTCTCATGGCAGAGCAACGATGCGCTGTTTGATCGCTACTATCTCTCTGGGATTGCCCCGTCTTATTCGATTGGTTTAGACGGTTATACCATGGATGCAGGTGCTGCGGATGCTGGCATTGAAAATACCCTTCAGAGCTTTTACGGCGGCAGCCCAGAGTTGGCAAAAGTCAATCCAGCCCTAGAGTCGTATCTCCCTGAGGGAATGACGGCGACAGAGATTGAGGACTTACTGACTCCAGAGGATGGTTATCAAAAGCTGGGCGCTTACAGTTTAATCAACGGAGCCTTTAATGTGAATTCAACCTCGGTGGCCGCTTGGTCTGCCTTCCTTAGTGGCAATAAGGGCCTCGCGATGCAGTCGATTCAGGGGACGACTGTCTCAGGATCGGGCACTCCTTTTCCTCTAAGCAGTTCAGTCTCAGATACCACTTCCACGAATGGATGGGAGCAGTTCTCACGACTATCCGATAAGCAGATCTGGGATGATCAGGGCACGCCAGAGGCCTCAGACGATACCGGGCTGGCCGTTGAAATAGTCAATCAGGTGAAAGCTCGCGGCCCCTTTATGAGCCTTTCTGATTTCGTGAATCGTCGCATTTCCGACGACAGCCGATCTGCTCAGGGAGCCATTCAAGAAGCCATTGAACAAGCGGGGATTAATGGGGATCAGGCGGAAGGGATTCGATTCAATACATCTGATACAATACCGAACTACAGTAATTTTCCGTCTGATTTTCCTTATGCGGGGCCCGTTCCCTATGATACTCCAGCCCCCTACGTCGGCAACAGAAACAATGCCACGGGCGTGCCTTTGGAAATCAACCAAGCAAATATTCTGTTGCCGATCGCAGCAAAGCTGAGCGCGCGAAGTGACACCTTTAAAATTCGAGCTTATGGGGAAGTCGTTTCTGCTGGAGGCGATGTCATCAAAGCGATGTGTGAAGCGACCGTGCAGCGAGTGCCCGAGTATCTTGATCCAGTGGATGAGCCTTGGGATGAGAATGATGCGACCCCTTTATTTCCAACTGGAAGTGCTCTATTAGAACCGATCAACCAAGCTTTCGGTCGGCGATTCGAGATCATCCAACTCAGATGGCTCGATCAGGCTGAAATTTAATTTATTTACACATGACTGGATTCAGATTTTTTTATTCATTACTGACACTGCTGTGTACAATTACTTTTGTGAGCGATGCCAGTGCACAAGCGGTGGTGCAACGTGGTCGAGTGACTTTTACGATGATTGCAGTCGCCGATTTACCCTATGAAAACCTATATTATCGCGATGGGCAAAAGGTGACTCTAATCGAACTGCGGAAAGGTCGGAGGTCTGAGCCATACACACTGTCTTCCGCTGAGTTTATTGAGCTGTTGACTGACCATGAAGACCCCGAACTCAAATACCGTTTGATCGGTAAGGCTCCGTTAGTCACTGGCACGAGTCAGATGCTTTATTTTCTGAAGGAAAAAGGATCTATCCAACCGAATGCTGTGCCAGTCGGGATGTTCGGGATTGATGATTCCGAGGGCACCTTTCCAGACAGTAGTTATCGCTTTATCAATTTCATCAACGCGCCGTTGTCGATCGAGTTTAATAAGGAACCATTTGATATGAAATCTGGTCAGTCGGTCGTGCGTAAGTTGAATTTGACTGAAGCAGGCTCATTTACCCCGTTTCTTGTTAAAGATCTTCAGGGCAAGGTATTGGGCGGCACTCGATTGTTCAGCCATGCGGCTAGCCGTGAGATGGTGCTGATCTTTCCGCCCAAGCAGGGCAAGAAACGATTGGATATACGCTATTTCTCGGATTGAACCCATCGCAATTCTAAGGAGTGAGGGCGAGTCGCCCACGATCCTATGACTGCCGACATCTCAACGCCGATACCACGTTCGACAAAGAAAAAACGACCTGGTTGTTCTGTGTTAAGTAAGTTGATTTTTCGTCGTCATAGCGTAGTCGGGTTGGCTTGCCGCCCGACCCGAACCTTGCTGAGGCGTTTACACATACGAGGCAGGGCGGCAAGCCAACCCTGCTACGGCTCAATTCCCAGAAGCCTTTTCTGTCAATCAGCCCATTTTTATCAGCCCAATCCGAGGGGGGGGGTAAAAAATGTGACCAATGCGGGGACAGGTGGTATTTAGGATTGATACTTTTTGTTTTTCACTGACGGATGCTTCTTTTTTGTGGTTCGAATTAGGCCCTGTCGATGCACTGAAAATGCCCTTCTAACTACAATACATTTATGAAAATACCATTGCACTGGATCCCTCTAATGACTCTCGCGGTTGCGCTTCCTGCTTTCGCTGCACCGCCGGTTTTAGTGGAGGCTGAGAGCTTTGAAACTCATGGCGGTTGGAAGAACGATCAACAATTCATGGATCAGATGGGCTCGCCATTTTTGTTGGCGCATGGCATTGGCATTCCGGTGGCGGATGCGGTGACGTCGGTCGATGTTCCCTCTGAAGGGCAATATCGCGTCTGGGTGCGCACCCGCGACTGGGTGGCGCCGTGGAAGACGCCCGAAACCTCGGCAGCGAAACGCGCCTATGGCACACCGGGTATTTTTAAGCTGCTGGTCAATGGCACCGAACTGGAAACCACCTTTGGCAACGAAGGAGCGGAATGGCATTGGCAGGATGGCGGCCTGGTCGATTTGGGCGGCGGATCGGTCGAGCTAAAGCTACATGATTTGACCGGCTTTGCCGGGCGCTGCGACGCGATTTTGCTGTCGCCGGATCTGGACGCGCTTCCAGACGATACAGCACCTGCGGCTTGGCGGAGGGATTTGCTCGGTATTTCAGAGACACCGGTGCCAGCGGGGGAGTATGACCTCGTGGTGGTTGGCGGCGGGATTGCGGGCACTGCGGCGGCGATCAGCGCAGCTCGGCTCGGTTGCACAGTGGCATTGATTCAAGATCGGCCAGTGCTGGGCGGTAATGCCAGCTCGGAGATTTGCGTGAATGTGCACGGGAAGTTGGGCTACAAGCCTTATGAAAATGTCGGTAATGTGGTGCGCGAACTATCACCAGAGGAAGAAAAACATTGGCATAAGGGGCCGTTCGAGACGGGCGTGCCGCTGGATGAAATGCGTGAGGCGCTGGTGCGCTCGGTGCCGAATCTGTCGCTGTTTCTCAATCACCGTGCCAATGATGTGGTAATGAACGGCAAGCGCATCGTATCGGTGGTCGCGCAGAATATTCGCAGCGGGCAGTCTTATAGTTTTCAGGGCAAGTGGTTTGCGGATTGCACTGGCGATGGCAGTGTCGGCTTTCTCTCCGGCGCGGATTACGCGATCACCACCAATGGCCATATGGGCCGCTCGAATCTCTGGTTTGTCAGCGATACCGGTGTCGCCACCGAGTTTCCGAACCTACCGTGGGCGCTGGATTTGACCGAACATCGGGTGCCCGATCCGTCTCAAAAAATCAGCGGCTGGTATTGGGAAAGTGGATACGACCACGATCCGTTTGCGAAGGGCGAATACATCCGCGACTGGAATTTTCGCGCTGCCTACGGCACCTGGGATAAAGTGAAAAACGTCGAGAAGCGCTATGCGACGCATGCGATCAAATGGATGGCTTATATCTCCGGCAAGCGCGAGTCACGGCGCTTGATGGGAGATTACATACTCAACCGCACCGACCTGGCGCTGTCGGTTAAATACGATGATGGGTGTGTGCCGCTGAGTTGGTCGATGGATACCCATCATCCGGATTCGAGGTATGTGAAAGGCTTCGAGGGCGACGCCTTTATCGCCCAATGCCATCAGCCGAAGTTCCCCACGCCGTATTGGATGCCGTTCCGATGCCTTTATTCGCGCGATGTGCCGAATTTGTTCATGGCTGGCCGAAATGTCAGCGCGACCCGTCCCGCGCTCGGTTCGGTGCGCCTGCAACGCACAACCGGCATGATGGGCGAAATCGTTGGCATGGCCGCTTCGCTTTGTAAGAAACACAATGTCGATCCGCGCGGCGTGTATAAAAAACACATGGCGGACTTGAAGGCACTGATGGTCGAAGGCACTGGCAAGAAGCCCGAAAAGTATGAGGGACCGGTGGGGGATAGTCACTAGTATCACGATGCCCCACAGCTCACAGAACGACAAAGCTCAACTCCTCACCCGGGGGCCGGTTTTGCGTGCGATCGCCAGCATCGCGATTCCCATGGCGCTGGTCATGGTGGTCAATGCGGTGTTCAGCTATCTGGATCTATGGTTCATTGCTCGCTTGGGGCCGGATGCCCTGCATGCGATGGATGTGTTGTTCCCGTATATCAACCTTTCCAATGCGCTGGTCTATGCTGGGCTCGGCACCGGGGTCAGTGTGGTGGTCGCGCGTCAGGCGACTCGTGGAGGGGCGTCTTGGGAGGGCGTGCTGAAGGTGGGCCTAGTGTTGGCGATCCCGCTGTCGCTAATTTTCGTGTTGGGCGCGGTGTGTGGCAAAGATGTGCTGCTGCGCGCACTCGGCACCGATGCCAGCCGTGCGATGGCCGGTATCTATAGCTTCTGGTATTTCCTGTTTTTCCCGATCATGGCCTTTGGCGCGGTGATCAGCTCGGCGATGCGTGGCACGGGCCACGCCCTGCGCCCGGCGCTGTATAGTGTCGGCTGTATTTTGTTGAAAGCACTGCTCACGCCGCTGCTCAGTTACGAGTCCGTTGGCCTGGGCTGGGGCATCCAAGGTGCTGCGGTTGCGACGGTGGTCGCTTATACGTTGCTGTTTCTACTGTTGATCGGCGATTTGTATCGCGGCAGGCCTGGCCTGCGGATCCGTCATTTGAATGCCAACCCCGACCGCCAAGTGTATCAGCGCATCGTGCGCTCGGGAATCGTTGCGGCGCAGGTGCCGGTGCTGGCCAGTGTGGTCTTGCTACTGGTGCTCGATGTGATGGCGGCTCGCAGTGTGCCGATGGCCGATGCCTTCTCGCTGGCTAAGCGTTTTGAACTGTATCTGATCCAGCTCACGGTGTGCCTCGGCTGTGGCACCATGGTCGTGATGAGTGCCAGCCTCGAATCGGGCAACGCGCCCCGCGTCTGGTCGACGATGCGCAGCGCGCTGAAGGTGTTGTTTGCCGCGGGGCTACCCTTGGTGATTGGTATGGGTCTGTTCAGCGATGTCTTTTACCAATCGCTCACCACCGAGTCGGCGATCATCAGTGAAGGGCGCAAATACTTTACCTATGGCGGGCTGCACATGCTGTTCACGCTCGGCATCATCCTGTTGAATTTTGGTTTCCAGGGAGTGGGGCAGCCCTTTCGGGCGCTGCCGTATCTATTTTTCTCGATCGTGCTGGTGCAGGGCGGCGGCAGTTGGCTGCTGCGCAGCGCGTTACTCGATAGCAGCGTCTATTACCTGTTTATTTCTGCCGGTTCCGCAGTGGCCTTTTTCATGGCCTTGCGTGCCTTGCGCGCAACTCTGATGGCTGACGCTGCGCAGGAGGCCGCTCCAGTGCTGACCATCGTCGACGCCTGAGGGCAGCCGTCCCTACCTTTTTTGATGAAGCATTTTTTTCAGTTTCTATTGTTCACCAGTCTGTTGTTCCTCGCGGGTTGTTCGACGACTTCGAATGAACGCAGTGCATCCACACCGGCGCTGCCCGAAGGAGTGCGGGTGATGCCGGAAGGTGCGAGTTGGCAAGAGGTTTTTGATGAGTTGGAAGGGAGCACCGAGTGGGAGGCGAAGACCTACGGCATGGGACCGCATGATCGGTCTTTTGAAGTCACCTTGCCGGATCCCGTCCATCCCGACCTGCTGGCCTTGCCGTATCCGATCGTTCTGCAGCGAGATGCGCGCGGCTTTCCGCTCGAATATAGGATGTTCCTGCGCACCGGTGTGTGTGTCGATGGCACCTGTAAATTGCTGGAAGCGACCTTGTTTTGGGATGCACTCGGACGCTTCGTGCGTTTCGAATATCCGCAGGGCACGCCGTTCACCAAAATGGAGCACGATCCGTTTAACGCTGCGGATTATGAGAAGCTGCATGGTTTTATGGCGGACCCCCGTTCCATTCTAGGCACGCATCCGCTGGGCTTCTTCGTGGTCGAACACGCCGAGGAGGGTGATGAAGATTGGGACACCGAGTCGAGTGCCACGCCACCAGACGCGAAGGCGGCTGTGGTCGAGGGCGCGGCTTATACCACCTGGGTGCTGTGGCGCTGGGTGCATGGTGAAGTGGTGGAGCAGTTGCTCGCGCAGACCAATGAAACTCTAAGCGATGACTATTTGCTCGAATGCTTGCAGTCGACTGACAGTGCTTTCGTGCAGTTCGCGCTCAATGAATTGCAGGCGCAGGGGCTGAGTGATGAGCGTTTGTATCAGGCCTGCCTTGGAGTGCTTGACGAGCGTGGGCAGCGTGAGTGTATTCTGGCTCTGGACGTGTTGACCACGCACAGCAGTGCTCAGGCACGACTGCATCTCGATTTGGTTGAGCGAATCGGCATCAATCGCGGATCCAGCCGTGTCATACTGAACTATTTAAAAAAGCTCGATACTGCGGAGCCGCAGGTCTGGCAACAACTGGCAGCACAGATTCAACAACTCAGAGACTTTAGAGAGATCGGCATGAGCTTAGCCCTTTTGCGCACGATGGCAACGGACGATATCATCGTGCGTGAGCGAGTCGCCGAACTATTGCAGAGCGACGATCCCTTTCTGGTTAGGCGCGCAAAGGATTTTCTTAGGTAGTCAGCTCATCTGAATGCACGTTTCTATCCACTGCCTTCGACTCACATTAGAACAAATCGGCATGGCTGCCTGTCCGTTCTAATCTGATCTCATCATCAAAAATCCGATAGATTAATATCCAGTCGGGTTCTATGTGAGCATCTCTGCGCCCCTTCCAGTTGCCTCTTAAAGGATGGTCTTTATAGCTATCAGGTATGGTTGCACGTGCTTGAAGATACTTCAGCAGTCGGCTTAACTTTTCAGGTTCTTTCCCTTTGCGGATCTGTTTCTTTATATCTTTCTTGAATTGGTGAGTCTGGGAAATTCTCATTTTATTTCCAGCTGTCTTCCAAATTCTCGATAGAATCGAAATGCTCTATTTCTTCATTTCGATCACTTTTATTTAATGTTTCAGCTGTCAGCTGATTGGGCACTCTTAATTCAACCGGAAACTCGTGGCGAATGGCAATTTGACGATACAATAACCGAACTGCATCTGTTGGAGTCATGCCTATTTGTTTCAGCACTCTCTCCGAGGCGTCTTTGGTTACTTTATCAATTCTTGCGTGAACTGTAGATGTCTGACTCATATGGCCGCATTATGTAGCACGATTGCAACACCGCAAGGGTTTCTTTCGTCTTGGTCCATTCCTGCATCTTTTGCGGGGCCATTCATGGCTCTCTATCGCCTAAAAAAATGAGTTGAACCGTTAATGCGCGTGAATGAGCGTTAATTATACGGCTACCATGTCGCACACTATAAATATTTTATGACTTTAAGGCACAGCCGCGCTGCTCGCGTTTCGACGCACCTTCGCACCTTCGCACCTTCGCACCTTCGCACCTTCCCACCTTCCCACTTTACACGCACTGTGCTCGGTTATAGCGTTTGAGTGTGTTGAAGGTTTATTTATGGGGCTTATTGCTTGGGGGAGTTCTGCCGTGTTCGGGGCAGGCGGCGGACGCTGCTGTGCGTGTTGAGTTACAGGGCACAACCATGGGCACCGGTTATTCGGTGACCTATGTCGATGCGGATGACTCTCGGCGTTCGGCCATTCACGCCGAGATCAGTGAGCTGTTTACTGCCGTCGATGACGAACTCTCAAATTGGAATGCGCAGAGCTGGGTGAGCCAATGGAATCGTAATAAAAGTTTGGATACAATAGAGGTGCCCGCACATGCAGCTGAAGTGCTGAGAATCGCTTTACAGATCGCTGAACAAAGTGGCGGCGCCTTGGATCCGACGATTGCTTCCTTGATTGAACTCTGGGGATTCGGTGCGTCGGAGGATTGGATCGGTCCACCGTTGGATTTCGAAGTCGAGCAGGCCCTCGAAGTCTGCGGCTATAGACGATTGAAATTTGACCCTGTGCAACGCGTCGTGCGTAAAAGTGTTTCGCGGTTGCAGTTGAACGTGTCGGCAGTGGCCAAGGGCTATGTCGTGGATCAAGTCGCGGCCTTGTTGGATGCGCAAGGAATGGATTCCCATTTGATCAACATCGGCGGCGAAGTGCGGGCTTCGGGGTTGCGGCCTGATGGGCGTGAGTGGACAGTGAGGATCGCGCGGTCAGGCACGGAGGCGACTGAAGTCGGCAGTGCCGTTGCGCTGCGCAATGCGTCCATCGCAACCAGTGGATTTTCGCAGCGCTTCTTTGTTTGGGAGGGGAAGCGCTTTGCGCATTTAATTGACCCACGTAGCGGGCAGCCTGTCAGCAATGCGCTGCGTTCGGTCTCCGTGCGTTCCGAGGATTGTGCCGTCGCAGATGGCTGGGCGACGGCTTGTTGTGTGCTCGGTTTTGAGGCAGGCATGGCTTTGATCGAGTTGATCGATGGCGTGGACGCCGTGTTTTATCTGGAGGACGAAGCGGGCGAGTTGGTTGAGCGCGTTTCATCTGGGTGGTCGGGACGGTAGCTAAAGCTCCTCCCCTGCGAAGCATATCCTTATACATATATTTGGATAGTCTAAATAACGTCATGAATGCGACACTTCAAGCTCCTCCCCTGCGAAGGGGAGGTGGCTCGGTCTGCCGAGTCGGAGGGGTTTTAGCGGTTATTTGAGTCAAACTGGCAAAAAACGCTCATGCTCGGCAGAGAACCCTTCCGTCTCGCTCCGCGATCCACCTTCCCTTAGCAGCATATCCTTATACATATCTTTGTCTGTTTAAGTTGACGTTAAAAATGCACTATTTAAAGCTCCTCCCCTGCGAAGGGGAGGTGGCTCGGTCTGCCGAGTCGGAGGGGTTTTCACTGGCAATGTCTATCCCTTGAAGTAATCTGTAACGTATGTCTGTTATAGACCAAGAGCGACAGGCATTCAAGTGATTCGATTTGAAAACAAGACTGTCTTCGACCACCCAGAGTGGGTATTAGAACAGATTCGCACGGCAGTTAACAAAAGCTGAGGATCGGCCCGAAGCCCTTCCGTCTCGCTTCGCGATCCACCTTCCCTTCGCAGCCGTCTTCGCTCTAACCGAGCTACGCCGAGCCAAGGGGAAGGAGTTATTTAGTGATCACTCCACTGCTCTTCGACTTATGTATATGCCCCCTCTGGGGAAAAGATGTGACCAATGAGGGGAAGGAGGTATTTAGTTGTGACTGTCATCAATATTTCACCTCACCTCACATGAATCGTCGTCAATTTATTAAAAATCAGGTGGCCGGAACGGCTATTTTAGCTGCGTCTGGCCTTGTGCATAAAGCCAGTGCCGCGAATTTGCCCTCTCCGAGCTCTCAAAACCCAGACGTTCTGGATGTCGATGTCCTTGTCGTTGGCGGAGGGTCTGCCGGCCATGTCGCGGCGATCCAAGCAGGACGAATGGGTGCCAAAACGGTGCTACTGGAACGCAATTCTCAGTTGGGCGGAACGACCACCACGGGTGGCGTCTGTTTTCCCGGCTTATTTCACGCTTGGGGCAAGCAGGTGATTGCCGGAATCGGTTGGGAATTGGTCGCGAACTCGGTCGAAGTCGATGGTCGAAAACTCCAAAACTTCTCCGTCACAAACAAAAGCCACGTCTATTACCACGTCGCCATCAACGGACAACTGTATTCCCTGCTGGCGGAAGAGGCCTGTCTGGACGCTGGGGTTTCGTTGGCCTACTACCAGTTCCCGCAAAAAGTCGTTCAAACAGAAGACGGCTGGCTGGTCGATGTGGTGGGGCAGGGGGTGGCCTATCAATTGCGCTGTCGCCAGATCATTGATTGCACGGGGGGTGCTGAGGTGGTGGGCATGTTAGGGATGGAGCGGATGAGAGAAGCCACTCGTCAGCCAGGCACCCATGTCGTCACCTTTAAGGGATTTGATCATAAGGTCGTCAAGCAGAACGCCGCCCTCATCCAGAAGAAATATCAGGAGGCAATGAAGGACGGAACGCTACAGAAAGGCGATACCTGGAGCGGCTCAATCATGCGAACGATCACGCATACACGCGGAAACACCAATCACATCTTTGGAGCCGACTCTTCCAATGCGGCCACGCAGACCCAAACCAATCTAGCAGGTCGAAAATGTGTTTTGCGGCTGCTCAAATTTTTCAAAACGATCCCCGGCGGTGAAAACGCCACTGTCGATAAAATGATGAATGAAACGGCCAGTCGTGAAACCTATCGTATCAAAGGGGAAACGGTTGTCACTGTGGATGATTACACTTCCGGCAGGGTCTTCGAGGACGCCTTGTCTTATTCTTTTTATCCGATCGATCTGCATGATGCGAAAGGAGTCAGACCCAAGCACCTCGCGCATGGCAAAGTGCCGACCATTCCGCGGAGTGCTCTCATTCCAAAGGGCTCAAAAAACATCATGGTGGCTGGTCGCTGCGTCTCCAGTGATCGACTGGCGAACTCTGCCGCGCGCGTTCAGGCCAGCTGCATGGGGATGGGGCAAGCAGCGGCCGTCACCGCGACTCTAGCCGTTAAACTCAAAATGACGCCTGCTGAGGTGCCTTTAGCCAAAATCCATGCGGCACTCAAACAACACCAAGCGATTGTGCCGGCCTAATTCGGGGCGATTCAGGAAATAAAATAAAAAAATGTGACCGATGGGATGACGGTGGTATTTAGCTGTGACGCTTTCTGTCCATCGCGAACGGATGTGTCATTTTATAGCCTAAATTCGGTGCAACACCATGCACTGGAAATCCCCTTCCATCTACAATAACAATGATGAGAAAATTCACAAAAACAACCACCCTCGCTGCACTCGCTGGCCTGGCACTCGCTGCTAGTTCCGCACACGCCGCGACGATTTATAGCGAAACCTTCAGCGGTACAGGGGACCTCAATGGAACCACACCCGACACCGGTGCAAACACATGGGTCGCCTCCACGGACTGGAACGCGGACTGGAACGCGGACGGGAGCATCACTGGCTCTACCAGCGGTACTGATGACGACAGTGCCTTCCTGTCGTTCGCGCCAACTTCAGGAAACGTTTACACGCTCTCGGCCACCGTCACTCAGCCGACTTCCGGTTTCAGTACGAGTGCCTGGGTGGGCCTCGGCTTCACCGCCTCGGCCGCAACCGGGAGCTCTGGTGGCACTGGATTCTATTCCGCACCAAACAATGCTTCGCCATGGATGTTGTATCGGGTCAATTCCGAAGTAAAAACCTATGCGGGCTCCGGTACCGCAGGCTCGGCGATCGAAGGCAACTACGGTGGCACCATCACCCTGTCGATCGAACTCGATACCACGGCAGCCCAGTGGACCGCTGAGTGGTTTGTCAATGGCAGTTCCGTTCGCGCCGAGGCCTACAGCACTAACCCGACCATCACCCACGTCGGCTTTGGCCGAGAGGATGGAGCCAGCTCGACTTTAACTAGCTTCAGCCTGACTGCCATTCCCGAGCCGGGCGCTCACGCGCTCCTTGCCGGGCTCACCGGCCTCGTGTTTGTGATGCTACGCAGACGACGATAAGCGGGCATCCTGAAATGATCCATTTCACCGCGCCCCATTCCGTCTCGTCGGGATGGGGCGTTTTTTCGCCTTAGATTCGTTCCTATGCATTCGTCAATCCTGTCTGGAAAATCATGGAATAGATCGGAATCCATGTTACAGTTGAAAAAAAATCGGTATAAAGAAATACAATAATGGAAGCACCGGACAAAGCATTCGTTTACCAGCTCACCGACTGTCAAAATCGCCTATTCGGCTACTTGGTGACGTTGTTGGGCAACGTGCATGATGCACATGATGTGCTGCAGGAAACCAACCTGGTGCTGTGGCGCAAAATGGACACGTTTGCACTGGGGTCGAATTTTGATGCGTGGGCACGGAAATGTGCGTATTTTCAGGCACTGGCATTTTTGCGCGACCGTAAACGAGACCGGCATTTGTTTGATGACGACTTACTGGCTCAATTTGCTGATGAAGCCACGGATGACGCACATGAAACCAGTGATCGTATACTGACGCTGCGTGATTGTTTGATGCGCTTGCCCGAACGGAATCGTCAACTGATCCACCTTCGATACGGTCAAAAACAATCGATCCGTCAACTAGCCGAAGATATGGGAAAAAAGGAAAGCGCGATGAAAATGATGCTGATGCGCATTCGCCAAATGCTACACAGCTGTATTGAATCAAAACTGGAGGGAGTAGAATGATGAAAGCCGGAAAGTTAGATAAAAAAGACCAGGAACCATTGCTGAAATTAATCACAGAGGTGCTCGATGGTAATGTGGATGACGACCGTCGCGAGGCGCTCAATACCTTGCTTAAAGCCAGCCCGGAGGCGCGCAGGTTTTACCGTGAGCACATGGAGCTGCACGCGGCCCTGCATCTCGATTACACGGGCGGGCTGCCGGCGAATGCCATGCCTGTTTCCCTGCCTGGATCCACGGCCTCGGCATTGAGCGTTACTTGGTTTTCAAAGCAACGGGCAGTGGTCGCGGCGGTTCTAGCAGTGGCTGCCTGTATCACCCTGGTCGCCACTTTTAGTTGGTTACGGCAGTCGGGAGACACATCAATGGCTGCGCAGTCAACCGCAGCGAAAACGGAATCATTTGTTACGATTAAACAAGTCCGTGCAGCTCGATGGGAAAGCGGCAACCTGCCGACCGCAGAGGGGGCTCGCCTAGGCGCGGGCACCATGCGTCTGACTGAAGGCTTAGTCACACTCGATTTCGATTCGGGGGCAAAAGTGAATCTGGAAGCGCCCTCCGAGCTGACCCTGATCGATGCGATGAACGTTCACTTAGTGAAGGGCACCGTGGTGGCAGATATCCCGGATTCGGCAACCGGCTTTCGGGTCACGACGCCATCGGCAAACGTGGTTGATTTTGGAACTCGGTTCTCAGTCAGCGTCGGTGCCTTGATGGGCGGAACACGAACGCAGGTCTACGAGGGACTGGTGGAAGTGCAATCGAAGTTATCCGGCGAAGTCGTCAGCCTGAAAACGGGGCAGCGCAATTCGGTGGAAAAAGGCATACTGGGAGCGGCACAAGATAGCCTGAGCGAACCCGTGTGGCCGACGGCGGTCAAATCGATCCAGCGTGGGGTGGATTGGATGCGCTTAGAATCGACCAAAGATGCTTATACTGGCCGCGCCAAGGGGCACGAGTCCGAGGATCTGCTCTATGTGAAGAATGGACTCTACAAGTATAGTCCGCACCGGAAAGCCTATCTGAGTTTTGATCTTGGAGAGATCGAACCTAAACGCATCGCGGATGCCGGGTTGTCCCTTCATTTTTCACCAACTGGTTGGGGATTAGCGTCGTATGTGCCGGATGCCACTTTCAGCGTTTACGGCCTGCTGACTCAGGATGTGCAGTGGGATGAAGATTCACTGGAGAAAGAGAATGCCCCGGCAAACGTCATAGCCAAAGGTGCTGGATTGGTGTCCACCGAGGTGCACAAGCTCGGATCGTTTGTTGTCGAGCAAGGTGTGCAGCGTGGCGAGTTCGGGATCGATGGAGAGTTACTGACAGCCTACCTGCGCGAGCACGGCGGCTCGGTAATCACCCTGATCGTTGTCCGCGATACAACAGAAACTGAGGACGGCGGCCTGGTCCATGGCTTTGCCAGTCGACGCCACCCAAGCTTACCCGCACCCAGCCTCTCGATCCGATTGAGTCAGGAGTGAACAGTCGCTTCGGATGATTACGGCCTTTAAGCCGAACTCCAATAATAATTATTTTTGATTGCACTTACCATACTCGTTGGTATGGCTTGTGTCATGAATCTTATTTGTGAACATCAGGAGGGGGCGAACTGAGATGGGAGCCGTTGCCCCACAGATGCCGGCGTTGTTGAGCCGTTGTGCGTTCGACCTGTTTGCAGAGCATGGCTTCGGGAAGGTCAACCTCGACCAGATTGCGGCGCGCGCGGGCGTGACTAAGGGCAGTCTTTATTGGCACTATAAAAACAAGAAGGAACTGATGCTGGCGGCCTGCAATCACTACTATTCGCAATGGTTTAAATGCGTGCATGCCGAACTGGCGAGCGTGGTGGATCCGCAAGCGCGCATCCGTAAGACACTTGAGTTTTCGGTGCATTCCTGCGTCATTGATCGCAAAAACCGGGTGTTCACTACGGGGATCTTCGTGCTGATGCAGGAAGATGCCGAGGTGAAGGCGAGTTGGATGCAGTTCTACAGCTCCGTGCGTGAGTTCTATGTCGGCCTGGTGATGGCTGGTGTCGCAAGCGGAAAACTGCAGACGCGGGATGCGCGCCGGGCAGTGGAGCTAATGCTGGAGGCGATGGAGGGGATCAAACTACGCGCCAGCTTCGAACCGCATATTGCCGATCCATCCGAGCAACTGGAGTTGGTCGAAGGACTGTGGGGCATCCTCAATCGTTAAATTTTTTAATACAATCAACCATACTATATAGTATGCCAAAAAAGGAGTATAATATGCAGAATACAGTGAAGACAGGTTTGAGTCGTCGGAAATTTCTCTTTGGATCGGCCGCCGCGCTTGCGGCGCCGTTGATTTTGCCGTCGCGTCTCTTTGGGCAGGCGTCGCCCTCAAACACCTTGAATGTGGGCATTATCGGGTGCGGCAATCGCTTTCGGACACATAAGACGATTGGTCAGATTCCGGGAGTGCGTGTGGTGGCAGTGTGTGATGTTTGGGATGAACGTGCCACCGTGGGCAAAGCTCAAATTGATGAAACGAATGGGGATGCGCACTGTAAGACCTATGGGGACTTCCGCTATTTGATCGCGGATTCTGAGGTGGATGTGGTGGTGGTGGGAGCGCCGGATCATTGGCATGCTTTGATCGCGATCGCGGCCGCAAATGCCGGCAAACATATCTATCTGGAAAAACCATTTGCGTATTCGGTGGAAGAGGGGCGGGCGGTGATCAATGCGGTGCGACGTAACGGTGTGATTCTTCAGCATGGCACGCAACAGCGTTCCTCAGCGCCTTTTCAGCGTGCGACCTATTTGGCTCAAGGCGGATTTATTGGCAATGTGGATACGGTCTACGCGATTTCGCCGCCTGGCCCATCTGGAGGCGATCCGAGCAAGACGCAGATACCTGCGGGCCACAATTATGACCTATTTACGGGACCTGCTCCTAAGACGCCATTCTACTTGGACATGGTCACCCGTAGCGGGACTGCGGCCAGAGGGGGGACCCCAGGCTGGTATTTCACCTCGGTCTTTGGCGGTGGTTGGGTGACCGCTTGGGGCAGTCATCATGTGGACTCGGCTCAATTTGCACTGGGCAAGGATCATGAGGCACCGGTCAAGATCGAGGCCAAGGGGCTCTATCCCGAGACGGGAATGTTCGATACCGCTCACTCGTGGTATGCGGAGCTGACCTATGCCGATGGAAAAAAGATTATCTACTGCACGCCGGACCGGCCCGAATGCCCGAAAATGCCAGGCGCAAATATCATCGCGGTCGGCGAGACGGGCTGGGTTGCGGCGCACCGTGGTAAGGTTTGGTCGAGTCAGCCAGGCCTAACCGAGCGGAACTGGCCTAAAGACAATCCTGCACTGCAGTTAATGGATCGAGGGGGGCAGATGGATCATTTCAAAAGCTTAGTGGATGCCATTCGTTATGGCACGCCCGTTAATGCGCCGATGGAGATCGGACAGCTTTCCACCACACTGTGCCATCTGACCAGCATTGGCATCGAAACGCAACGGCCGCTCAACTGGAATAGTTCGGCGGAACGTTTTGTGGATGATCCGCAAGCAGACCGACTGTTGGGACGATCCATGCGTGCGCCTTGGACATTAGCTTAATGATAGAGGAAATAAATATGAAGCAATCTATTTTAAAATTTATACTATTCACATGGGTCGCGCTGTCAGTTTGCCAGGCTGCGGATCTCGAATCAGCCTTAAAACCATTTGCTGGCTACGAGTTCGGACAGAGCAAAAAGGTGTTACACGACACGCGGA
>Ga0209092_10001284_pt1 | contig 24901 bp, 16 predicted proteins | sample FraStrMetagenome_FD_187446 | JGI IMG/M metagenome (GOLD analysis project Ga0209092, IMG submission 187446) | Marine eukaryotic phytoplankton communities from Arctic Ocean - Fram Strait ARC3M Metagenome (SPAdes) (version 2) | ecosystem: Environmental > Aquatic > Marine > Oceanic | place: Fram... | reverse complement strand
AGATGATTACCGTTTTCAATATCAAAAGCATAAGCCTTTTCGACGCTTCCTGGTATCTTAATACCATACTTCATGAGTTTCTTCGGTACTCTCATGGATTTAATTATATTATTTCTTCGCCGAAGCGTTTTAGCTACCCACCAAGCGAAGGCAGGTTCGGTGTTGATTTCGTTGGCGACTGCATATTCTGCTAAGTCTATTGGCATTGAGTGCTTAACTGTTGTAAGTGGACACCAAAATGTTGATCCATCAGTTAATTCTATTTCTAACTCCCATCCTTTCGTTGTAATTACTCTCTTACGAGCACCCTTATTAGTTATCCATCCATCATTCTTATCCACTGCAATTTTTACATCTTTACGATGACCGATAATACCTTTGATGATGGAGGGATTAGAGGTAAGCTTATCCACTTGTTGTTCCATATTTTCCAGAATAATATTAGCAGTGTATTCCGAATAACTGCCGTCATCCAGTTGGACCTCATAAATAGAATGATCATCGACAGGATTATCATTACTTTTGCCGATAAGCATTCCATCTGCATTTCTTTTTCGACCGATTATGGTTCCAGTCTTAGTTTCACCATCATGAGGGATTTCAATGTGTTTCCCCTTAAAATCATTATGTAACTCATTAATAGGAACTTCGTTAGATGTATATTCATCAATATCATATGATTTTATGTAATTTCCATTTTCATCATAGTTACCATATTGTTTTGAGTATAGATCTTCGGTATCAAAATATGTTGGTTCAAATAAAGTTTCATAAGCATCGGATATGGAATTATCTTGAGAATTTGCATCAATTGTTGACTGTGAATTGTTTCCGATTGTACTTTCTATATTTTCATTGAAACTTTCCATCTCTTTAATAACATTGGGGTTAGACTTTTCTGATCCTGATAATGATGTCACAGTAGATCTAACTATGACTTTTCCATTAATCGTCAATACGTTGTATGCAAGACCTTGTCCTAAATGAATGGCTGGTCCCAGCCAGCGTCCTAATTGATTTCGTTGACTATCATGTGTAGTGAAGTACCAAACAAATTCATACCAAGAAAACATAATGAATTCTGAAATACGAGACATTGCTTCCTCACGTACTTGTTGGATATAGTCTTCACCCTCATAGTGTGATTTTAGAGCATTCCACGCCTTTCTACCATCTTTGTTACGGAAGAACTGAGCAACCATATTGTAAGGGTCAGTGTTGAGTAGAGCTGCTTCAATCATGTTCCATAGTTTCTTATTATCGGCTTTAAAAGATGGTCCAAAATGGATGGTTTTGGTTTCAAAAACATTTTCTTCTTCCAAATCAATATTAGCCATTTCTAGCAATGCAGCATTTCCGTGACTAACTTGACGAGGCGTATCATCAACGAGATAAACTATGGAGAATCCACGAGCATTGTTTGTCTCTCGGAGCTTATGAACAAAAGCATCACGAAAAGCGATCCAAGAGGATGCTCCCTTAAGTTTTGGTAAGTCAATTGCGGTATCATCGTCTTTAGATTTGCTGCTTGTAGACTTTTGTCAGCTTGATACTTGGTCCAGAATGATCCCAAGTCTCCGGCTTCATCGACTGTAATCTCGTCAAGATCAGGGATGGTATGAAATGAATATACGCATAGCGTATAATAAGTTAAACACCCGCAGAAACGGTTGATAATCACTGGGTTATAATAAACCCTAAGAGTTTGTGCTGCATTAGCAAACGTCTTGTTTAGATTTCTGAGATATTTCTCTAGTTCAGTTCCACCTCCAGTTTGATAATGTGAGACTAAGATCTTCATGGTGGTGAATCCATCACTTTGGATACGACCTACTTGAGTGTTACTCATGCCGATTTCTGTCAGTAGGTCGTTAAAGGACTCAGGGTCCGTATACCTTTCTGTAATGGTAGCCATAATGAAAGCTTTGAACAGATAAAAGTGTTTCATTGAAAAATGAGTTCAGTGATGATAGTTATATTTTCATGAGATATGATAGTCAATCATGATGACATCCGAGTCTCTAGATAAAAATCTGAGAACTAATTTTTTATATAGGATCTAAGCATAAGCAAAAAGGTTATCAATCTTTTTATTCTTCATTATGCCCACACATTAGTTGCCCAATAGTGTGTTATCTGGCGTCCCAGAACAGGCCCCAAAGGGGCACTGTTTGTCGATCCGAATGTCAACCTTGTTTCATTAGCAGCAAGGGTTTGTAATCGTGGTATAAAGAATTCCAGTGGATATTACATTCAAACAACTGAATTCAATTTTCCCAATATCCAATCGATTCATAACTCGTCTTGTGTATAGAGTGGTGGGTCTGATAAACTTTAAAAATACTCTGCTCTTACCTTTGAACAGTCCAAATAACTTGTGTCAATCGATAAACTATCGAAGATCGATAAACCGTAAAAGTAGATTAAAAACTAAAACAGTGAGCTTAATTTAATTATTTTTATTATAATCCTATCTGAATTCTCAAGTAAATGTGCGACGTGTCGTCATGACGTAAATATTACATCATCATATCATCTATTCATCGTGTGATTTTTACACTATAACACCTATGTTTTTTATTTTTGAACGGAATTGAGTGTCGACGCATTCGAACACTGGGTATTCCTAAGAAGGAATATAGTATTTATTGAAAACAAAGTCGCAAGGACCATATTGAAAAGAAAAAATTATTTCCGTTTAGTTAGGTCCAGGTTTTACATAATTTCATGAGGGTTTCTGAAAAGCCTGTGATCTGGCATTTTTTAGTTTACGAACAAAGTAAAAATGTCAACAATCACCTAATTAGTGCATATTATTAAGCTGAAAAATATTAATTAAGTCTAAACGTCTTGACTTTTTGTAAGACGACAGAAAAGCAATTTCCGAGAGTATGAATTCGTGTATGTGACTCAAAAACAAAGAAACTCCGCACAAGAATACATATTTAGGAAAGTACTACAGTAACAGAAACACAACTTCCGCTTGAGTTGAAGGATAATCTGCTCACTATCATAACTCATTGAGCACATCCACTTTCGAAACTGTTTTCAAAATCAAACGATACTCTCATGCCGCTTCTTATCAATATTGATGAATATGTCAAAAGCTCTAGACCGCTTCGCAAAAGACTGGCTCATGGTGAGGGCACTACTCCTCCCAACTCCGAGAGACTTGAGGCCTATCTCAAAGAAATCAAATCATATCGATCAGCTAGATCGACTAGCAGAAATTTCTTTCCGTATGAGTTGATGGAGATGCTATGCTCTCCTTTCTTTTCAGATTGCCTGGTTTGGACAAATGATGGCAAAGCTTTCTTCATGACTGCTCCAAAAATATTTTTGATAAAGTATGCCCACTTTCATCGATTAAAGTCCGTTCCGAAAAAGGGAAGCTTTGAAAGAAAGCTGAATCGATGGGGCTTCAGGATGGAGTTAAGAAGAGGCCCAAGATGTAGTTCGTACAGTCATGTTCTGTTTCTGCGAGACAAGCCATTACTATGTGAAGACATGACGTGCCAGAGAAAATCAAAATTTAGTCGGCCCTTTACGATCAATCCAGATGATCAACAAAGGATTCTTTTCTAAAATAAAAGAATCGAGAATATGGATAAATCATATTCGAAATTTTTTGACAATCATGTGCATTAACCGATGTGTTTCTTAATTGAGATAAGTCATATATTACATAAGATAGTAATTCGTTCATAATCTAAAAATATGGACTAGCTTCTCAAATTGAAGAGAATTTATTCGATTCAACTCTTTTACTTCCTTTGCCTATAAAAATTATTAAAACATATTTCCAAAGCACCAGGAATAAGAAAAAGAAAACATTTTTGTTAGCATTTGTTATCATTTGTTTAAACTTTTTTATTTCGTGCCTTTTATTGCCTTCTTTCATTTTCTACGCAATAATTTCCATCAACAAATAAACAAAAACTGCCCATGCATATAATTTGCTTTCTTTTTATGTAAAATCACATTGTCAACTTTTACAAAATTATTGTCGATTTACAATTAAAGATTCACCAAGAAAGTACATGTTATGTCTATATTGCTGAACTTAAAAGCATTGAAATTTGTCAATTTTATGCTATTCATAATAATGTATGACATGGGACAAGTACGGGTCACGATGAATGATATAAAATTTTTGATACCTTTCTTAGGATCTATTTTGGTACAATATCCTTGTATGTGTTATATGCATCTTAATCGTTCCATATCTCAATTGAATCCAAACAAAAAGAATTATAAGAATGGAAGTGAAGTGATAGTTTTTAATTTAGAATCCTCGACAACTCTCTGCAATCTTGCTTAGTGAGATAAAATACAATTTTCAGAATAAGTGTTAATGATATTGAAACTTTTTTATATTAATCAGTAGAAAGTACGAATTCTAGATGGTAATATGTTTATGGAATGGAGTGCCAAAAGCTTTTCGACACTCTTTATCTATTGCAAGATAACTTATGTTTCACAAATACCAAAAGAATGTGAGATAGAATTCGAAAATTGAGGGTTCTCATTATTCAAAGGGGCTGAATCAATGTAGATATTGTAACTCCCTGATCCAAATTCACAGCAAATTCCATCGCCAAACTCATCAAATAGCGTAAACCCATAACATTCTTCCTCCGCAAGACAATAAGTTTCAGTGACTGACTTTCCAGCAAGACCTATGTAGTTTGAACTTGAAAACAGAGTTGAGCCACTAGAGTCTGCAAGATTCCAATTCGTTTCCTCAGGGTAGCTATCAAACTGCAAATCTAATTGAAAAGAAAATTGAGATGAACCAGCACTGCATGCAGAATAATCTATTTTACATTCTGAGTCACATATCGGAATCCCAGAATTACAACCGATTGATTCACATGAGGCATCAATAAGATCTCCATCACATTCTTCTGAATTATCAAGAATCCCATCACCACAAGATCCACTATCAAGGTTATAGCCGCAATTTTGTAAAATGTCCCGTACAGCGTTGATTTCTTCAGTGCTGAAACCCAGATCATGGACAGCTAAAAATAAAGCCTCAGCAGCATCTTGCTGATTAGAACTTGAGCCTAAAGCAGAAATACCTATAATTTGTGCTTTGTCTGATTTTTCTCGTCCTAGAAAATCCCAAATTTTCATACTGCATGTAGCCCAAATCTGACCACTTGTATGTATACTGGATACAAGTCCATTAGGATATGTCTTATCATAGTCTGTAGATCTTCCACCCCAATATTGATTGTGCCCTTTTAGAGATTAAAAGATGCATAAAATAAGATTTTGCGTTTGTGACGAATAGACATTCTTCAATCTTATTTACGCTTACCGTCCCATTTGAAAACCCAATTATATTCAGATTCATTTGATGCAATTAAATTTTTGGAACGAGCATAAGAAACTGCCAAGTAATCCCCAAATCCCTTTTGTCAATTTATAGAAAAAATAGGTAAGACCCATATAATTATTCAGTATTAAGCTAATGTTCATATTGATAAGTCCTTACCTCCGATAAACCCTCTTGATTCGATAAGGCTCCATCAGTAACCCAATCATGAATACCGTGGCCTAATTCATGTATGATAACATCTGCATCCTCAGCATCGTCAACTCCACCTTCACCAAAAGCTAATGCTCCGTTAAAACCTGAATAGTAAGAGTTATCGTCTCCGTTGGCTGCATGCGGATCAAACTTAACACCGCCATCGTACTGGATGGGCATAGCATCAATACCAAGGTCTTCATTGACATATCTTAGATAGTTGTCCAAATGGTAGTAGGTATTGACGGCTTCAAATTCTTTTTCTTCGCGAGTGAATCGAAAATCATTAGAAGATTGAGCAAATTCTCCCTTCAAAGGAGAATCAAAGTCATGAATCTGAGCATAAGGACCTTTCAAGACGTATTCACCATTTAAGAAGGTAAGATCTCGTAATGATACTTGCACTCTTTCATTGTTGAGCTCGTCTGAATCATTATCGTTATTATCGCAGAATCCTGTGTCACAATATGATTTTCCTGATGTAGATAATGGGTCAGGATCAAAGATATATCCGATTCCTCTTGAATTAAATTGTGTTGGTTCCATGGACTTTGTAGGGGAGGGCGTTGGTAATTGTGCGGAAGGGAATATAGAAAGTGTAGATGAAGTAAAAGAGGGTAATTGCGATGGCATAGAGGATGGCTCTGATCGTTGCGTTGACGAAGGCTGCATTGAAGGAGAAATACTAGAATCAGGCGTCGTATCCAGATTGAATACCTGCTGAATGAAATCAATGATAGAAGTAAGAAGCCCTGTTAATGCTTCAATGAATAAACTGAAGGGTGAAAAAGATTGTACTCTTCTCTCATCTCTTCGTAAATTGTGAGAAATAAAAGATTTTTTATTTGCTTGGATTTTAGCATGGTTATCCCTTCTTCCTTGTTTGTCAAGAGTTTTATCTTTCTCAAGAATTACATCACCAGATTTATCGTCAACTAGTAGTTCAAACTCTCTAATATCCCCTTTCGAAGAGACATTTACTTTCCAAGCCAAACGACTTTCACCTTTCGCCTTCTGGTAAATAACTAGTTGAGACTTGTGATATTTCAAATTGGTTTCTTGATCGTTTCCGTACTTGCTAGCCGATTTTTGTTTAATATCCTTTGATGATAATTTTGGTATCACTTCCTTCAATTTAATGCCCTTTTTATAGGTACTGGTTACCATCCTGATTTTATTTTCGTCATTAAAAGTGACAGATACTTCAGAGCCATAAACTGGGATATTTTTGTACATTTGATAGTATCTAACTGTCCTCCATACACCAGTCTTTCGAACCGTGCGTACACTGAAAACTTCGTCATCGGATTGATCCTCTATTTGGAGCAAGGACTTATTGTTTGTTATAAAATTAGTTGCTATTTCTTCTTCGTCGACTCCTTTTGAGATGTATCCAGGATTATAGATAGCCAACGGTACACTGGACATTTCATCAAATCTAGCATTCCCAACAAGGAACGACTTTGGTGGGACTATCTCTTCTGAGGGTGCTTCATCAGATTCGCTCATGGCAAATACATTCTGTGAAGTAAATGTGATGCATAGGATAACCAACGCTATTGGATTTAGGTTCATTTTTGGCTTGCTTACTTGTCGGGGCAATTTAGTGAAAAATGATAACAGTTTAAGAAGCAAGACCTTTTATCTACATCAAAAGTCATGTCCTTCCGATTGAAGATAATAACAAAGGTCATTTTTCTGTTTCCGTTTTCTACGTGCACGATATATGAATCGGTCTCTCGTCAGATGTACCCCATGTAGGTTCTTAACCTGATCCCGTAAATTCAAAACATCTCATAATCCTGCTGTGAAAAAACTGCCCAGAAAGGAAGAAGTTCAAGTAATTCAGTCGTGCAAGTAAAAGATAATTACCAAGATCCATTCGTCTCAAAAATTCCTGCAAGGGGAACTTGATTACAGATCATATTTATTGAGAGGGACCCCAACTCGTTGAAGCCAATAAATTCATGCACAAAATCGAAGAAAGAACATAATTGCATGTGCAATAACGGTATCAACACTTCCTGCTCGGGAATCTTGTATAAGACCACAACTTGTTTGAAACCCCTGAATTCATTCATTAAATTCGGATGAAGAACTCCATTAATTGTACAATAAATATTTGCATTGATAGAATTTTTCCGTTCAACAGCACATATATTGTTCGATTATAGCAATGAACATTTTTAGAACTAAAGTAAATAGTGAAATGAATGATTAATCATCAGACATTCAATTTGAAAAGGTAGACTCTAGATGTATGATCTTTTGTTTGAAAAATAATCTCAATACCGTATATAAATAAGATCACAGTATATGCCAAACAGTGTGAGATGTATCGCAATACTCAAATAAAAACCTTCAAACAAGTCATATATGTACAGCATAAGCTTTGATGAAAAATATTACTTTACAAATTGTAGTTGAAAAATTAAATTGAATCATGACAATGCCTTGTGTAGAAGCTACATCAATATCTTAGGAACCTATTTCTTTTCCGTATTCAAACGCAACAAACCCAATTGCTGTTTGAGGAAAAGCTACAAGTATAGATCTTAAACTTGGTGCCATAGGAAGATGAAATGCAACATTTCTTATTGAAAAATTTCGTATACCTGCTGTTTTCTCAATTTTGGGATAAGCAGATAAGGATGTGCCATGATCTCGTAGTAGAAAGTATTCCGTGTAATGACTTATAAAATTCTGGGATGATCCTGCTATACCACCCGCCATCGTTATTCCTACTATGTGATCCCATTCCCCATATTGATATTCACAAGGTTTGGAAGGAATGCTTCTATCCTCCTGACCATTTTGAAGCATACTGGCTACTACAGAAGATGAAAAAGTTTGTTTCCAGAATTCATAACTCCCAAATAAAATGGAATGAGATATGGAATGATGAGCAATGGAGGTGAAGGTATTTCGATTCATGGAAACGAAAATAAGTTTCATAGACTGCCATAAACGCTCTCTATTAGAAACAAGAGATTGGATCGAGTCGAATGTACTTGAAAGAATTCCATGAGTTATTCCTGCTATTCCACCTGCTAAAAAATGATATGGTACTACAGTAGTGGAAGGATTTGGATTTGTTGGTTGTGACAACCATGTTTTGGAAGAAGTAATATTTTGGAGATTTTGGGAATTTTTTTCAATGTCCTTCATGGGATATTTCTTTGGAATGAATTTTAAAAGAGAATACTCGTATGCTTCAAAAACAGCAGTTCCTAAAATCGAATTTTGTACAAAGCCTTGTGAAGAAACGTAGTTGTAAGTCAATTAGAACATGTAACTAACGAAATACATAACTCCAACGAAAAAGAAAAAATTCTACAAACTTACTTGCAGTAAAATGAAACGATTTTGATAAAGTCCCTCTCCAATTCCGTTGCTGATTATTCGATTCTTTTGTCATTGGATGATCCTTTCCAGCACCCTCCTCTTGATTTGTATTGACTGATGAAACAGCATCCAAACCTGTGGAGGCAGCATCAGATACCTTGGCTATAGTTGCTCCACGTCTTTGTCGGACTAATCTTTGGAAAGAAGATCTTGCTTTTACTGGATTTAGTCGAGGTATATTTTTTGGAATATTGGGAGCAGGTAAAGTTGTCCTTGGTGGGCTGGGTATTTTTGTGGGTAACCTCCCAACGGAGAAACGAGAGGATAAGGAACGAAAAAATCCACGAATAGGTCCAGCTGTCTCTGTGGATCTACTTTCATCGGGGTTCAATTTTTCATCGGGAGTTTTGGTTTGTTGATTTATTTTTATCTCTTGTTGTTTGGCCTGGCCATTTTGGTTTTGTTCCATCTGTATCTTTGTTGTGTGTTTTTCTTTCTTAGTGTCATATGATTCCACGTATAGTTATACTTAGACTATCAAAAATAGCAACGATTCAGGTTGCCTATTGTCATCTATTTTACAATATTAAAATAAAATTAAAAAAAACACACTACTTAACATTATTATTATTAAAACATGAATCCTCACAATTGGAAAAACACAATCTACTGGCTTGTCCTTGCATGTGTATATCTCCACAATGCAGAAGCACTTCCATCTGAAAGATTCAGATATGGAGCATTTGTCTCGAATTCCTCTCGTTTGAAAATCCATCAAACTTCAAGACTGACCGACCAAAACCAACTTCAATTCAACTTGACACCTTTTCCAATGGCGGAAGATGTGATGTCACAATGTGCCAACAATGTTCTCTCCAAAGGACCTGCTCTAGCATTATTGGCCAATGAGAGTGGAGAATCCTGGAGGCAATATGTCCCGCTAGCTGTATCCTGTCTTGTCATTCTGGATATTTTACTCGGTTCTCCAGCAGCCAATCTCGTCATGGCTCCATTACGAGAAGCCAAAACACAACAAGGTGATGATGATGAAGCTGATGGATTTGGATTATCAGGTTCTATGAAGAAGCCTCGTAATATTCCATTGAGTGAGAAAAAGAAGGAGAGAGTGGATTCTGATGCTATCGCAATGGCAGCCTTGGAGAAGGCACGTAATAGTAAAGAATTGAGGGATTACTTGGAACGAACAAAAACGGAAGCTGATAAGATGGAAGACATGCGTAAAAAAATTGATAAGCAAATGGCTGATATGGAGGAATAATTATTCGAAGCTTAGTATAAAAGTACATCTAATAATAACAAATGACAATGAAAAAGATTCAGCGTGGCATCGAAAGAGAAATTCATCAAACAGCATTTCAAAAAAGACTTGTGATAAATGCTATTCAACAGATAAATATAAGAGAAATTATTATTATAAGTAGGGCTACTTGAGCCATATCTCGCATAATATATAAAAGCACCTGCTTCACTCGACTGACAAAAGAGATTCATAAATCCTATGTTCCAATTTTTTTATTTTGCTGTTCTTCACTTGAGAGAGTACGTTTTTTTTTTCATCATCGTGTATCGTAAATAGTTCTTGCATTTCTTCAATCTACGTAAATATAGATTCAAATAATTCACTTCTTGGAAAAGATGAATGTTCGTTTTAAATCTTGAATCTGTCGATGAAAAGAAAAGAAAGTTTATGGAACTTTGTGGCCAGAATCAAAACTGTTGCATGATCATATTTGCTGTCACAGATTATTGAGCACTGTGTGCATATAGACCATCAAATGATAATGCTTTATTGCAGACATGATAATTACACGTGTAAGTTATAGAAATGGCGCTCCTATGTACTTAATCAATGTATTTAGCTTCATTAATTGCAAATGTTACGTACAGTTTTATTACCTTCTTCCACATCAAAAATATGAATGTAACTTTGGGAGTTGAAAAAAAGCTTTTTCCTGTACGAAACTAAATTTTAAGATTTTGTTCTGCTCTGCTTCCTACAAATTGAGAATTAATTAATTCTGAGCATATTACTGAAAACCCTGAATGTTGCCAGCCGAGGAAAAGCAGATTAATTATCTTGTTCCCGATTTATCCCTCTCCAACAGCTTAAGCTAGAGGATGATTGAGAGGGAATGATGTTGTCTTTGTTAAGTATCAACAAGATGCCGACAGCAAGCAGACTCTTTTTTTTATTTACTTAGAGATTATGAATGTTCCACATCCTGCATTTTTTCTTCAGTACAATTTCTGGTCGTATGATAATATAATAGTGTTTATTTTTTCTTACGTTTGAGTTCAAACCACTTCAACCCATGGAGTAGTAATATTAAATGGAAGGTCATATGGCATTGTACCTACGACAATCTATCAGATTACATCACATACTAAAAATGGATAGAAGCACATGATCATTTATGGTCCATTTAAAAGAGTTCAGCATCATGAACGAAAGAAGTATTCATGGTGAAGATGTAAAAATGCCGCTAACACCTAAAACCAGGTTAAGTGCTAAACATCGAGAGCAAGAATCAAAAGACAAAATAGATTACGATGAAGCAATCAATTCATTACGACCCCCCTCTACCCTCTACACTTACTCTTCAAATTCGAACACTGGAAAGATTCTCACTGCAATATCTCCTTATCTCATATCATCATCTTCAACACATCGAGGGTCAACTTTCCCATCTTTTATTTGCCTCCTGCTAGTTACTTGTGCTAATTACATGCTTGGGCCTATGAGAGATGCAGCTGCTTTAGCTGTAGGTGTATCTCACATACCAGCGTTAACTTTGGCATCGACATGGCTTGCTTTAGCTAGCAGTGTTCCCATCGGGTGGCTCTTTGAAGCACCAGACCCAAGACGTATGAATGCAGTTTGGAAGAGGTTTGGATTTACTAGAGGCGAAACGCAGGGAACATCATTGGCCTTATTTTATAGAGTTTTTGCCATATTTTTGTTCATTTATGCATGTGCATTTTATGTGGTTGAGTCCCCAACTTCGCGAGTGAATAGATTTTTTCGGTTTTTGATTACGCCCTTAGGAGAAAGGGTGTGCTCGCTAATGACGAACAAAATTGGGACAGCCGGTTATGCAACATTTTACTTGGTGGTTCATTTGATGAAACTTCATTCTACAAGTCTTATTTGGGGGGTAACTAGTGAAGCAATGGAATATGAGGAGCAAGCTGAAATTCGGGAGGGGACTGTTCAGGTAGTTGACGAAAGCCACCATTCTCAGCCGCAACGAAATCAAACCACTAAAGGTCGATCAAGGTGAGTCTAACCCTGTCAATATCTTGTTTAAATGTCAACTAGATTCTCAATACTTATTCTTCGCACCTCTTTTCTCAGAATAAGATTGAAGAGACTTGCATTTGTTGGTTTTGGAGGCACGATGGGTGGGATATTAGGAAGGTGAGTCAATAAGAGGCACTTGTCGTTACTGAAAGCATCTTTCAAATAAGAGATCGTTTTCTTGTCTTTCATTTAACTCAAAAATATATTTATTTTCTCATATCGGTGTTCTGAAACTCTAAAAATCACGTTATCAGCACACTTGTTTCTTTTTTAGCACACACATTACGCTTGTCCGGGCTTTTGTTCATCGCTGTAATTCTATTGGAAATTTCTGCTAATCTATCAATTGAAATAGGTAAAATTATGCAACGACATTGGGAAGAGGAACAAAGAATATACATGATAAATGCCTTAAGGGAAGAACAAGCCATGAAGGAAAGATGGAATACTGAAACTTGGCCTACTGTATCTCCTGATGAAGAATTACATGAACAAAATAATGAGGATTTGTATAGAAGAGGACTTGATCATGGGGATGAAGGACTCTCAGGAACTTCGACACTTGAAAGGAATATTTCATCATCCAGTTTGAAAAATTCATTAGGAGATAGAGATGAGAGCGAAAAATCCTTTAATGGCATGCGACAAAGCAAAAGTTGCGGAGCTATTAATGGGATGAAAGGGGCTACTATATCAGCACATGATTTAAAAGAAATTGATGCATCGCTCAAACGAACTATATCCATAGGTAGCATGAAACGTGTTGCTAGTGGAAATTCAATAAGTGGTTTAAAAAGAATTGGAAGTCAAAATGGAATGCTGCATAAACAGAACTTGAGCGCAATGGATCAAAATCAGGAAATTCAATCTTCAAACGAAAAGGAAAGTATCCCAGATAGTATTACAACATCTTCATCTTCATCTTCACCTCCAAATATGCCAATTGGTCAAGATACGAATAAAAGTTACAATATAGGCAACGAACAAGCAATCGATGACAACACATTCAAACAACGCCTACTGAGAGGTGTGAGAACAATCATACGGTCGAAACTTTTACTAACGATATTCACATATAATGCACTTTACGCTTCAACGTCGGTGCTACTATCATTTCAGCGAGCGCAACTAGTTGCGAATAGAAGCGAAAATTCTGCATCAACTAATAATGCTGAATCTGATACTGCATTTCTCGCGAAAATTAATTTCGCCTCAAGTGTTGCTGTATTTGCTTTGCAAGCTTCCGGATTAGGTGCTTATGTTGCACACATTTGCGGACAAAGAGGCACACTTGCTCTTATGCCAGTGGTGCGACTTTGCGGAGTCTTGCTATTAACATGGTGGCACTTTCATGGCAACGGAAAGCCGCCTAATTTGATTTTGTTTCTAGTTTTAGATGAATTCACACGGGTGATAAATTTCGCAATTGCAAAACCTGTACGTGAAAGCTTATGGCGAGGATTATCAAATGAAGCTAGGTATGAGGCAAAACCAATTGTTGATACCTTAGCAAATCGTTGGGGTGGAGGGAGTGCCGCTTTTATTGTAGGCTGTATTGATACTTTACTAGATTTTGTCAATTTTGGGGATGGTGAACAAGGAAATAAAACTATCTTTGGTTTCCCCCCAACATTAATACTCTTGCTTGCGATTGCAGCTTGGTGGACTGGAGTTAGTGCCCACTTAGGGTACGTCAGAAATACAATAGATTTGGAATTGAAGAAGCAAAAGCAGCAATAGAATTGTAAATCCATGTCCACATATCGTTCAAAACTATATGAAACAAAAAAGTAAGAGTCCAAAAGAAGAAATATAAGCGCAAAATGATACGAAATAGAACTAAATTAAAATTATCATTTTTTTTGCTTAGGTTTGTTCAAAGCTGATCATGCTTAAATAGAAATTTGATTTATCAATAGAGGTGAATGCGGTGGTCATTTTAGGATTGAAAACATTTTCTATAGATTTCATATATGAAGATTGAGATCCCGATCTGCATGTACTGACCCTGTATAGAATAGATTGCTAGTGAAACGTAAATATGAATATTGTGAACCTTATTGCTGGGAGCTTATCCAGTGTAAAGCTTCCTTAGCTTGCTGAAAAAGGAAATAAATTCTAAAAGAAAGTTTGGTGACGACTAAGGTACCTATAACTGCGATTACAAAAAGAATCATAGGTTTCGAAGACGATCTACTAATCTTTCTGTGTATTGATCTAATTGAGCGCTCTGCCAATTCATGACTTTTGCTTTCTCCTGTCCGTACATAAAATTCGTTCTATGGGTAAATGAATATAAGAAGTTGAATTTAGGGCAATAAATTGAGTCTATTTGTTAAAAATATAGTGATTCAACACGCAATTGAAACACTTGAGATCCTCCTTATACTCACTTTGATTGCTACAGTCTCGAAGGATTCTTTCTCCAATTCGATATCTGAAAAAGGTTCGGGTTTGGTTTCCATCCCTTCAAAAGTGTTTGTGATTTTTTTGCTTTTCCTCAAAGGCCGGATTCCATTATTATTCACCTTTTCATTCTCTTTCGAGGATGAAGGTGAGATTTTCAATAGAGAAATTAAGAATAACAAATAGATCGATAGAGATATTGATATCTTCATTGCATGGTGTGATCCATAAATCAATGATTATGACACTAACCACGATTGATGTTCGTTCTAAAATCGCTCAATTATACAGGTTTGTGGATGAATATGCAATTGGTAGCTGCCAATATATAGGACGTCAAATCAGCCTATTCAACTTTGTAAGTGAACGGGTTCTCATTTTACTCTCTAAATAACTTAGTCTTTATTCAACGTCTGATTTGTTTGCATAGCAGTTACACTATACTATAATCCTGCTGTTTGTGGCTAATTTCTCTCACCTGCATATACCTTATGAGCCTTCACTTAGACCACGGTTCTCAACGTAATGTTTCAGAATCATGATGTCTTTATAATAATATTAATAATAATATTAATAATAATATTAATAATAATATTAATAGCAGATTATAGACTATGAATCTATGTGCAATCAGCAGAAAGCATTACATACTTTGTTCTGAAGAATTTTTATTTTAGTCTCCATAACATTCACTCCTCATGCAAGCCAAAAAAAAAACAACGATGCAATGAATAGATCTCTAATTTTTCCATGATAATGATTATTGCTTCCATTAAAAAATGGTACTGCACTTATGTCTACAACAGAATAAACGAAAATTTATTTTGAGGAAAAATGATCAGCACTTCATAAAGAATAGTTATTCACATAATTTGAAGTGGTTCTTGTTTCACGTTTGAGTCGGTGAGACTGTCACATTATGTTACCCGATCAGGTCCATATTTGATCATCCAAAAATAGTGCATCATCATTTCGATGATAGTAAAAGTTACAAATGAAAAAAAAAAAATCCTATCCTACTATAAAGGTGCAGCTTCACAAGCGTTTCTATATGTCCATCTTCAAAAAATGAAAGTGAAAATATCATACTTCCACCACCGTAATATATCCTTCTTTCTCCTGATCAAATTTTCGAATTTGACGACACGAATGGCAATTATATAAAAGAAGCCAAAGAACCAATGACATCGAACCTACTCCCAACAATAAGCCTGCCAAAACACCAAGGAACTTATAATTCATTGCTCCAAATTGACTCCAACATCCTCCTCCTTTTTCTTTCCTATACCAAATTTCCCAGGGTTCTCCTAGAATCCATAATCCACAAATTGAACCCAATAATTAGATAACAAAACGAGAAAAAAAACGAGACTATCATTTTCAAAGCAATACATTGTATTCATACCTGAAGTTGTAGAACATTGAAGAGTCAATGCAATATAGAATATTGAACCAAGAAGCACCAAACCCACATAAAAACGAAATCTTCTCGTGGGGGAGAGTGTGTCAAAAAATCCTCCACTCGGTCGAGGACATAAACAATTCTCACAGCCATATATACTTTCTGATACACACCCTAGCACTCCTCCAATGGGATAGGTGTAGGTGCAGAGGCATAAGCCCATTTTAGGAAACGAACAAAGAATTATCTGTAATTCTATTTTGGTGTGTGGGATATCTTTTTGAGATTCTTTGTGTCTACGTGTTATCGTACATTATTTAGGGTAAGATACGCAAAGTCAGATCTTTGAAACTTAGCTTCATTTTATTCTCTCAAGATCAATTATTTTTGTTAACGACATTGTAATGCTTATAGCATGAAGCACTCTACTCCAATTCCAACCGATAAATAAATAGTCTCCCATTCAAGGTGGATGTGAAGTGTAAATCCTTCAGTATGAGAGTGAAAATAATGTTTGAAAAGGAAGATGGTGAAGTTGTTGCCGTCATTTTACTCATGCACATAAAATGGGAGCTGAAACCCTATATGAAGGGTCAAGACGCTAGTGACAATTAATTTATGAAGGCCAGCCTCTTTATGAATGGGCAAATTAAAAATAATTTTTTTCTGTCAAGAAATCTATGAAAATAATTGATGGAGTAAAATATGCTATGGATGGTCTTGGTCCCATTTTTGACCTCCATCAGGTGCGTATCACACGTACTGATGTACCTGCTGTTCATTGCAAAGAATTGAACGATGGTCTTTGCAAAGGAAACCAGTGGGAAATTCGAATTGGTCCCAGCATTGATCCCACATTGATTGTTGCTTTTATGGCCGTTATGGATGAAATGAATGAAGACGAATGAATGTGTTTTCTCATGGTTACATACACTGCAAGAAGATGGAATGGTTTGTTTTGCAATACCAATGATGAAATAAGTTCTGATCGTTATTTATTCCTAATGCTTGCAACAAGAAGTGTATTTTATTTTAAGAAATTGTTATTTGAATAGTTTTCGAATAGTTTTTGTAATATTGAGCATCCATTTTCAGATATGTCAATGAATTCTCAATGAGTTATAATAATTCAATTTCCTACTTGGTATCTTCTTTATCATCACCACTACTGCTACTAGTACCATTGGATCCAACACAATCATTCAATTGCTTCTGTAACGTATCCGCCTCCTCAATGGTTTTGACTTTAAACAAATACATGACGGAATCATTTTTGGTAGTCGTTGTAGTAGCACCATTCTTATCCTCTGTAAGTTCCTGCTTTTGATCATCACCATCTTTTTTATCAGTATTCTTCGAGCTGGAATCCATGTCCATACACACAGTCGCAAGTTGAACATATTTATCTGCTTGACGAGAGATTGTACAGGGTATATTCTCACCAATCATACAATTCAAAATGACTTTCGTTCCTGGTCCTCCTGGTGTGCATTCTCGCCTTTGCACGATTCGAAAGGTGGATGTTTTTGTATTTTTAAGGATCCGAAGGGGGCCTATTCCTACCTCCCTCCAATTGGGTGGTTGAGAGGAGGATTTGGTAGTAGTAGTAGTAGCAGAAGTGGTTGGGTTCGTTTCGGAAGAAGAGGATTGTATTTTATATAGTTTGCAACGACATTGCAATATCGATTCTTCATTTTCTTCTCCATTTTTGACATTTTCAGCGGAGGATAAGAGGGATGTGGTTTTGGGAGTGGGAGAGTTTGTGGAGGAAGAGCTTAATTGTAACACAGAGGGTTTCGAAGGAGATTGGGAAGATGCGCCGATGGAAGAGCCCCATAAAAGAGAGGAAGATCCGGAAGTGGCAGTCGCGTTTATAGAGGAAGAAAAGGGAGTAGAGGATCCGAAGGAAGAACCAAATATTGATCCTCCATTATTGCTCGTGTTTAATTTACTAGACCCAAATATTGTTCCTCCAGATGCAAATCCTGATCCAAAGGTGGAGCCGGCACCAAAGAGACTACTACTCTTACTGCTACCAATAGCATTACTTTCTGATGTATCTTTTGCACCTGCAGCATTCACAGTACCAAAGGTGGTGGAAGTAGTAGCATTCTGATTGGCTTTGGCCAAAGCGGCAGCGAACGGATTCTTATTTTGGGCACTTTGAAATGATGAAAACAAAATTTTTGGAGGTTTTTCACTTTCCACTTTTTTCCGTTTGGTGTTCTTCTCCTCAGATTCGTCATGTTTATCATCTTTGGAATCTTTTTTTTCGTTAGATTCATCCGCGGGAGGATTTTCAATTGGTTCTGTGTTGCCGGATTCCGAATCTGTTAATTTGCGTTTTTTGTTGGTTTCTTTCTGGGTGTCAGATTCCTGTTGCGTAGGATCCGATGATTTATTCGGTGCATCTGCTTTGGCGGTGTCATCCTCCTCATTTGTCCCGTTTGTTTCCGATTTCACCTCAGCAGCTACTTCGTTTATTTCCTCTTTGGTTCCTTCCTTTGTGTTCTCCATTGTTTCCTCACCAGCTCTGGTGGTTGTAGCTTCAATTTGGGTCGAATCAGTCATGGTCATCTATTGTTTGTAAGCTTCCAATATGACTATCGAATGAAATGAATCAATGCTCTGCACTCTCTATTCAGCAATTCTGATCTTTTCCACAAACAACTTCTTACACTTCACGAATCCACCAAATTCAAAGGTAATCTACATAGCTGAACACAATGAATATATGAGTAATTTTATAACTAGATCCTGCATATAATCTACACGTATCATATGTAGAAAAGTAATGGCGGGCATATCCGACCATCCATCGATATTCTATTCATTTACGGCACTTATGTGATTATACATTATTAGGTCTACTTTGGGAGTCCATAGTATCCATTCCAGGTGCGGAATAAATATTCAGTTTGGGTGTCAAGCGGTTCCAAAAAGTAAAACCGGCTGTCGTTCCCCCTGAGAAGGGCGGGGCCAACGCTCATGACAAGAAACGGGTATGGGCACGTATTACTGAAATTAGCTCAATTTATTACTACGAAACAAATAAACAAACTTTCGTATATGAATAAGGTTGACACCATCATAGAGCCAAGGAAAAAGATATGAATGCTGCATATGCACAAAGATGTAAAACCTCGAAAAGAAAAAAACTGTCTCAACCGTGAATCGAACACGGGGCCTCAAGATGACCGAATATTCTTCAGTCTTGCGCTCTCCCAACTGAGCTATTGAGACTTGATGACAGCAAGAGAGAGCATCTAATTATTTATAACATTGCCTAGACTACATGTTTATCCAGTCTTTCTTATTGCTATTTATTTATTAGCAGTGCAACTCAATGAATCCATCAATGACACTATACACCTTTTGAATCTAATTCCTGCATGAGTGAAACTCCGCTAGACAAAGAAGCTGCCCATGAATCTTCATCTCCATCAAATAAGAAAAATGAACCACTTCTTTTTCAATCCGCCAATGAAGCAGCCAAATCCATTCTAATCTCCTGGACTAAAAAAGTCTTGTATCACACCGCAAGTACTCTCTTACGATCACGAACCATTGCCAAACATAAGGAAGAACTCCAAAGTAAATGTCAATTATTGAGTACTCAGCAAAAACTCACTCCACAATATCATTGTGAAAATACGGTGGATATCCACATATCTAACAAAGATGTGGAAGATGCCTATGAAGGGACAAGTCGATTAGCGAAAGAATGGATACATCAACTAGAATTGACAAATGAAGTCGAGGCAGCATCGGTGGTGCGTCGACTTTGCAATCATGGGAAATTTCTGGAAGAAAATGAAAATCTCATCCCCTTTCAAAATTCAGATGATGAGGAATCTAATGTAGATAATGATAACTTCTTGTCAAAAAATAATCAGGATATTGGAAACGATGGGTTTGATGAAGGTTTTCAAGACAATGATGGGTGTATACGAGCAACTAAAGAGACACAACCTGACATGGCCCATTTGAATTCAGAAAAGGAAAAAAGTGATAATGTGAATGTTACAAGTCTTTCCATGATTGGAACTTTAGATCCATGTAACTTGTCTCATAAATACAAACATAATCGAACTTCGTCACCATCAGTCTCTGATCAAAATTTAACATCTGAATGGACTCCATTGCCACCACACGATACAAATAATAACGATCATAACATTCATATCCCAAAGGCAACTATTCTGCCGATCTCTCATGTAAAACAAAATCCTCCTGACCAATATTATGGTCAACCTGCTCCTACCATGGAGATCGTCCCAACTGAAAACGTTATAAACACACAACATGATGATCATATCGCCACTCTATCTCTAGAAGAACGCCGTAAATTATGGCGAAAAGCTCAAATTTCTAAAATTGATAGACTTGCTCAACATGTCTATACTAAAATGCCCAATGATGAACTCCATAGAAATGGATTGGACTTTCATTGGTTTTATGGATGGGGAGGGATTCAAGAAGCAGCCAAAAAAATACCCGAACGAATGTATATGCAAGCCAAGAAATCATCCGACTACCCACCAAGAAAAAGAAATAAAGTCCATTATGAAGTCGTGCCTAAATTTATAGCGGAAGATGAAGAAAGAAAACAAATTGGAACCGATTTACAAGAAGTTATGGAGAATGGGATAGCACGAAATGAGAATGATGATGAAACTGTGAAACAATCCAATGCAAAAATAAGCCAGAAATCGAGTGATCCATCGTCCAATAATAACTATATTTCAGATCGAGACTTAGGAAATATAGATAATGAGCATGGCAGTGACAAAATGAAAAAGAGGCAGAGTGAATCTGAAGCAGTTTTAGCCAACGTACCACAACTAATTTATAAACTTGAAAAACGTCGAAAACTTCAAGAAAGCAAGGCACGGCGTGCTGAAAAAGCTCTACTGCAATCTCAAGGGGGTGAATTTATGGGCAGGACTCTTGGAGTCAACCACGATTCATACAATGAAATGATGGTTGGTAGAGAACCTTCTTCAATAGGTGAAGAAAAGTATGAATTTCAACAAATACAATGCGAAATACAAAATGGTCAAGGTAGCTTATCGGTGGACATTTTGGAAAAAGAATTAATCCATCCGACTACGCAAGAAAATGACAGTCCTGCAGAAGAAGAAAGTTCACTCAGACAGCATATCCTTCAAGGAGCTATGAAACCCATAGGTGATATTCATACTTGGGAACAAGGCAGGGTTGACATATCTCAAAAAATAGATATGGATCCTAAAAGTTTTAAAACTTATCAGAAAGAACGAATGCGATTTTCTCATATTGGTCAGGCAAAAACATTGCATGATCTTTCCTCTGACAATACAAATAGAATCAAAAAGAATAAAACAAAAATACAACGATGCATGTGGAAAGATGGAAACGAGTTCATTGATTTGGATCTAGGTGAATGTATGATGGATTTTTTTGGTGAAAATGGTAAAAAGAGGATTCTTGCATTCCGCAGTGTCGAAGGACGGTTGCTTGAGTATAAACCTTGAACTCATGCAAACAATCTACTGCTACTCTCATTTTAATAATTCTTAACCACAATAATAAAGGAATTAATTTTGAGATCTTTTCATTATCAAACTGAATTTATTACTTATGATATCCCACAATAATAAAGAAATTAATTTTGAGATCTTTTCATTATCAAACTGAATTTATTACTTATGATATCATTCGAGTTATCATTTCAGTAGCTTCATTTATTCATCTCATCATGAGGTTAAATTTACAAACAAAAGCATATACACAATGCAATCATTTAGATAAGGTTTGATGGTCTTAGTGTACACAAGGTTAAACCCTTAATATTCATCCCTATCATCTATGTATCTTTTTAATTCGCTTAGACTCTCGCTCAGATCTCTGGTAGAGAGTGTATAGTCATCCTTAGATATCCAAGGATTTCTTAGAGCTTGTCTTGCTGTAAGTCTACCAGCAGGATCAACAACGAGAAGTTGAGTAATAAGGGATTTTGCTTCCTCAGATATACCCTCCCAATCTGGTCCATAAAACTGATACTCCCCCAAACGAACTTTGTGAAATAATGCACGTTGATTTTCTTCCATAAACGGGGGATATCCAACCAATAACACGAAAAGTATAACTCCAATACTCCACATATCTGCAGAGGAGTCGTGCGGGTGATTCTTTAAAATTTCGGGTGCAACATATGTTGGAGTTCCACATCTTGTAATGAGTGAGTGGGGTCTATAGATACAAAATTAAAAGAAATGGAAAGGTGAGAACAGGTTACAAATCATGTTTGTTGACATTTTTATTCCACTCACGTGTGTACTCGTTTAGCGAAGCCAAAATCTGCTATTTTTACGTTAGCATCATGATCCTCGTTCTGTAAATTTCCAGCAAAGAACGAAAAGTGAAAGGTTTGCATCAGTTATAACTCTTTGATATTGCTATCAAACTTGCAGCTCTACAATCCTGAATGACACTTACCGTTAGAAGTAAATTTTGAGGCTTTAGGTCTCGATGGACGACAGTATGAGTATGGAGAAACTCGACACCTTCAAGCAATGTTTTTGTTAAGTCTCTGGCATCTTTTTCAGTGTAGTGGTTCCGTTCAACAATACGATCAAAAACATCCCCTCCTGATAAGAACTCCATAACCAAGTAAAATTTATCCTTTTCTTCAAAAAAATCAATCAGCTGAATAATACTTTTATGCTTCAATGATTGCAAGATTGAAACCTCATTAAGTACTTGAGCATCATCATTTTTTGTCAAATTCCTCCTTGAAATTATTTTTACGGCACTTATTTTCTTTGTTACAAGACATTCTGCCTTCCAGACTGTTGAGAAAGCACCACCCTTTATCTTTCTTAATAATTTGAAGTGGTTTTTAAATGATTTTGTATTTTCCTTCTTTGTATCTAAGCCAATAGAGTCTGCGCTCTCAGTGCTACGCATAGACAAGTGAGCAAAACTAACTTTAGTGGAATTCCAAAAGCTCGCAGAAACAGCATACGAAACAGCAAAAGCAGCCCCTTTAAGCTTGCGGCGAGCACAAAATTCTTTGAATCCAATTAGTGATTGTCTTAAATCATTTCCTCTCAAAACATGTTCCTTAGCTTTGAGCCACGCGTGTTCAAGAGAATCTTCTGCTGTTATTCTTTCTGCTGTATTCACAGTCAAAAGTACCGAGATAATTTGTTTTGCTTGAAGCGATATTCCTTTCCAATACTTTTCGTGAAAAACATAGTCTGCGGCGCGTATTTTGCGAAAAAGATTTTTATGATTATCAGCTTGAAAAGGTGGGTATCCCCCAAGTAAAAAGAATATGATTGCACCAACACTCCACATGTCTGCTGTTTCAGTGTAAGGTGTTCCTAGCACAACCTCAGGCGCCTATTTGACATTATCAATGTAAACGCATTAGAATAGATATAAAGTAGAGTTCATATAAATTGGTGTGCCACTTACAACAAAAGCAGGTGTACCGCAACGGGTGGTAAGGCCACCATCGACAACCTTCTTTGCAAATCCAAAGTCGGCAACTTTGAGACGAGTATCGTCATTTTCATCAACCAGCAGAATATTCTCTGGTTTTAGATCGCGATGAGCTATACCTTTGTCATGAATAAATTTCATGGTAGTCAAAAGATTTATCGCCAGGTCTCGTGCATCACTCTCATTATATACACTTCTTTTCGAAAGTCTATCAAACACATCGCCTCCTTTGGCCAAATCAAGAACCACATGAAATGTTTCTGGAACTTGGTAGAATTCAATCAAATTGATGACCCCATCACAGCCACGTAATTCCTTCATTATTTCGACTTCTCTATTAACGTTTTGATCGTCTTTCAATTTGAGTTTTCTAAATCATCTCGAGATTTTTTTTTCGAAGACAAAAATACCATTTGTGTTACATATGGGATACGGAGAAGTGGTTGGGGTTAGCATTCGAAAGAAACTAGTAATGGTACATAAGAATAGAAAAATGTAAAGTTTGTTGTATATGCAAGACGCGTTATAGCTTCTTGAATCTTACCTGCGGTCTATGACTTTGACGGCGAACTTTTGTTGAGATAAACGATGTTTAGCGACCCATACAGTTGCAAAAGAGCCTGATCGCAGTTTGCTTTCAAGTGCGTAGAGAGCTTCAAAAGGTAAATCTAAGCCCAAGACATTTTCCAAACGTAGGGGCTCATTTGAATCACTGGATTCGTTCGCTTCTGCAGCTTTTAACTTTTGTTTCAGGTCTGGAGATATTAAAGAGGCAAATTTGCTACTTTTCCCCTTTGCTACGATGCTCTTAAGAGCACTGACCATCTTATCCTAATTCACCGAAGTGTACTAGATCAATTTAAATTCAACTATATTGACTTGAGAATGACTTGCATGTCCTGAGGCTGTCACGAAGAATACTTTTAGAGAGGAGGCACTACGGTTAATGACAGAAGTATCTGGAGCTGTGTCTTCTATATAAACTAAACTGTTAAATAACTGAAATAGGCCCTATTTTTTAAATACTTCGGAACATCCTAAATACAGATTTTATATCTTGCATCTGCATGGAACATTTGGTATTACATATTTCCTTTCTTACAATTAAAATAGTCAAAATTTGTTTACAATATTAAAGGCGGCCTATATAATTAAACACGACGTGAAAGATAAAAAGAAAAGCACGCCATGAGCCTTGTGTAAGAATATTTGATCCTTGTTTCTTATTTTCAAATAACTTATCTAAAACACTCGTTACATGTAAAATTGTTCCATAAATTAAGCAAAACAACAAAATTTGAGCATGTATCTAGTTGCAATCCCATTGTTTCTGCGTGTTCAAATAATGTTGTTACAATAAAAGCAAAAGATGTAGTACGTGGCAGTGTAATAACAT
>Ga0209092_10001283_pt1 | contig 24906 bp, 14 predicted proteins | sample FraStrMetagenome_FD_187446 | JGI IMG/M metagenome (GOLD analysis project Ga0209092, IMG submission 187446) | Marine eukaryotic phytoplankton communities from Arctic Ocean - Fram Strait ARC3M Metagenome (SPAdes) (version 2) | ecosystem: Environmental > Aquatic > Marine > Oceanic | place: Fram... | reverse complement strand
TATAGTATCATCGAAAATTGTTTACCTTCCGCAATACGTGTACGTGTACGTGTAGTGTTAGTGTGCATCGAGTATTGTTATTCTATACACTCTCATTCATCATCCACAACAATAAGATATAATATTTAAACTCAATATCGAGTGAAGTTGTATAGAATATGGGCCCTTTGTCAGATGAAATTTTACCAGGATTTGCTCAAACGAAAGAGGCGGCACTTCGTGCTGTGTATGGCAGTGGAGATTCAAATTTTGACAAATCTCCAAAAGGAAGCATCGACAAACCCATTCGTTCGTTAGTTGACCTATTAAATAAGCATCCGCGATATGCAACCACGTCTTCATGTAGTGGTAGAATCGCGCTGTTCGATCCGAATGGTAATTTGGATGGTAAAAAGAGTACTCCCGGGAGTGGAAAAGGTGGAGGTAAATGGTTGATTGCAGAACATAGACGGATTTCCGTTGATGATCTATTGAAGGCGTTGGATCGAGTGGATCACGACGGAACATTGATTTTTAAACACGAGCCAATGCTACTTCATGTCGCTTGTGCTTCAATAAAGGATGCGTCATTACTGTTACGTGTTGGAGTTGATAAAGGTATGTTGAGGGAGTCTGGAATCACGGTTACAGATAAGCGAGTTACTGTTGCTTTGCGAGGTCACGCCCTTGCTTTGACAGTGCCTTTAAAAGCACCTGAACAAAATTATAATTTAGGTATGGAATATTTGAAATACCTTGTCGATGAAGCAAACAAAAGATTTGAGAGAAACGAACAAAATCTTGTTAGCCTTTATAACGGCATCGAGATGGAGCTTTTCGAAGCAGAGTTTGCGCGAATTTTCGAGTGGAATAATGATAATAATAGAGAAATTGAGGGTGCATGCCATGATTTTCCAGAACTAAATCTATGGTCTCATGCTACAGTTACCATAACAGCTCGTGAAAGTGTAAGTGGCAACGATATTGACTTACTCGTATTTGGAGGGTACGGTACTGGCCCTCCAAACAGCACGGATAAAAAATCAAAGTGTAGGCGTTCCTCAGAAGTATATAGATTAAAACGATGTAATCTTGTATGGGATTCAAACTGGGTCAGAATACCTGTTCAAAGGAACTTTAATGAGTCTAACGAAGGAGGTCTTTTCAGAGGGATCAGAGTTACTCCTTCGTTATTACCTCCGATCCAAGCGCATAAAGCCTGTGTCCTTCCACCATTTTCAAAATCATGTAATGAGCGTCGTACCATTGCTATCTTCGGAGGGAGAGCAAATCCTCTAAAACCATATTCAACACTATATATTTACGATGAGATAACTTGTAGTTTTTTCGTTCCAGATGTAAAGGGCTCTTTGCCTACGCCACGATGGGGGCACTCATTCACTGCATTACTTGGGGACGATGGTAATGTAGCAGTAATAGTAGGAGGAAGAGATAACGAGAGAGTTTGGTCTGATTTTTACATCTTATCTGTATCAACTGATCAGGCTTGTTTCATTTGGCGTAGATTCAGCTTGGCTGAAGGTATATTTAATCATACAGTTGTTCTTCAACCAACAACTGGAAGCCCAAACCAACGCCTTCTTCTTTTCGGGGGATTTACTTCAATCAATCCTTCTACCCGACTATCTAACAATACCATTGCTTTGGTCATATCACATGCTGGAACAAGTGTTTCAATTAATCAAGATTTGGATTTGCCGACATATTTGAGTTACGCATCATCCGGAAGCTGTACACAAGTGACGAAAGTTAGTGAACACAATATCATTGCACTGTCTGGTGGGATGATGATGAAGAAGACAAAAAACATGATGTCACCATTGAAAGTCATGTTAAACATCTCAGAAAATCGTTTTCTTTTTCAGGATATTCGGTTAGTGTGCAAAAGAGATAACAACAACAATGATATGAACGTCGACTTGTTAGTTCATCACGATACTCTTGTGATCAAGACTGATTCATTTCATGAAGTCTTGCTCATTGGTGGTGGTGTAGATGCTTTCGCGTTTGGTCCGTTGTTTTCAAGGTATGTTCTTTCGTGAATGCCAATGTGATAATGTTCATTAGTATCAAATTTTCGAAACTATTTACAGTTGTTATCGTATTACGCTACATCAAGCCAAATACGGTCATGGAACAGCGGCCAGACCATATTTACCCTATGTTAACGGAGAAAATAACTCGGATGAGCCACAAAAAGCGTCTCGTACTACGAACGCAATAACTGATGTCGTGTACGCCCATAAGAAAGATGCGAAATATCTCAAGGTCCAATTAGAAGGCGAATCATTCTTAAATAAGAACTACAGGATGTTCAAAGCGGATCCCACGTCAGAGTACCTTAAAAATCCTAGTTTGTTTATCGCTCTGCCTGTTACACAGTCATTTCTTGATTTTTACACCAGCAAAGAGTCAAATCTTGAATCTTTCAAATGTATTGTCGCAATTGGAAAACAGGTAGTGCCATACAGTTCTAAAGTCCTTGGACAAAAAACTTGATCTTGAAATATAATGTAGTTTATGTTTTTTATGATTCTTGTCATATATAGCGACAGTTCAAGTCTCCGTTGTTTCTAATCTCAGCACAACAAATTTTCGCACGTCTTCTGCAAACGTCTTTGATACAATGTCAGTGAGATTTTGAATTGATAGCGATTGCGTATCGATCTGATTAAACGCTACGATCTCATCTCCTGGTTTAAAGAGGTTTACCATAGGGCTGTTATCTTTCACTGCGTGAATTACAGGAATTCCGGAGGAAGACTTGTCAACAACAATACCAAGCCTCCCAGGAGGTGCATAAATTTCCATTACTTTCTTTTTTAGATGAAGAGATTCAACCCCGTTAAATTCCGAATTCCATGTAGCTGCGATACTTCCAAAAAGTTCTTCTGTTCGTCCTATGATAGAATTCCCCCCGTAGATTCGAGATATGTTATCGTTTAAATTTAAAGTCATGTTATCATTTTCCAGTAGTCCGTGTAAAGAAGTATCAATTATTGACCGATCATCTACATAGATTGTAGGATCGCCAATTGAAGAGATGTCGTCTGACATTTCACGAACATTCCTAAGACAAAAAGAGTTAAAGCGAGAAATAAATTAGGACATCATACGTCATGCATACGTGCTCATGGTCACAAATGCAGGCTGTAACAACTTACGGCGAACGCGTTAGCATGACTGTCGTCTCCTGTGCTTCCATGTCATTTAAGGAATGAGACTTGTTTTCTAAACCTTGTGCTTCCATATAATTTGAGTAGCGAGACTCGTTTCCTAAACCAGTGGAAGACTTGCTACAGTCTACACCTCTTTCAAGATTTTTATGCATGATATGCCGATATCCAATAAGAGATATAAGACAAAGAACTACTAGACCGCAGCTTGTAACAACGTAGTAACCGGTATAATCGTCAGATGTTGATACCTGATTGTCTTCTAGACTTAATTTTTCATCAGGTGATTGATAGATTTCTCCATCATCTGAATTTGGTTTAACATCTACTTCGACATCGCTCAAAGTAGCTGAAACAAATTAGAAAAGTAAAGTAAATCGAAATATTAAGGTGATGATTTAATGAGATTGTTTTATTGGCAAGAACCTTACCGAATACAGAAGGGTTAGCTTCAGCCAACAGACTCCTGTAATTAAACCGAGAATTTTCAGTTCTAAATGCATCACCTACGACTCTCCGAATATCAACGTTCCTCTCACTTCTAAACTCAATTGACAAAATGCTAGTTATAAGCAACGATTTGGAATGGTGCTCATGAATGGTTCTTGATCTATCAAAATTATAATCTGCATATGCCACAAAGTGAACATGTTGAACATCAATATTTCATATTGAATCATTGTTAAACGTACCAAATGTCTGATCAAGTAATGTAATATTCAAAATAGCGTGAGTCATAAAATCAATTAAATAATCTCGTACGAAAGAAGAAGTAATGGTTTCCCAAATCTTGACATCCTCGGCATCAAGAGCAGCCACATCGATGCCTATTAAAGACATCGTTAATTCCACTTTTGCTTCTTGGAGTTGGAAAGTTGGCATGCCGCTGATGGATGGAAAAGAAGATGGATTTTGGGATATTGTAGGGGGATTGCTAGCGCTTGGAGATTGAGTAGGTATATCGCTAGGCTGTCGACTGGGATGATTGCTCTCCGTCGGATACGAAGAAGGCCTATCTGTTGGTATAGATGAAGGAGAACCAGTGGGCCTATTTGTTGGTATAGATGAAGGATAATCAGAAGGTGCAATGCTTGGTTTAGATGATGGTAAAACTGTAGGATCAAAACTCGGCTTAAGTGAGGGAGGCAGTGATGGATGAAATGATGGACTACCTGAAGGAACCACCGAAGGATACACTGTCGGTACCACAGAAGGAGATGTAGAAGGTGTATGGCTTGGTATTGTCGAAGGAGTAGTTGATGGCTGGTTAGTTGGTGTTGAAGATGGTGTTGCTGTTGGCAAAATGGTTGGCATAGAAGTTGGAAGCATGGAAGGTGTAGTTGATGGTAGGTTTGAAGGATATCGCGAAGGATTTTTGGTAGGGTATAAAGTTAGGGAAGGAAAAACGGAATGAATTTTGGTCGGTTTCGTAGTAAGAGTATCGGAAGGTGCAAAGCTTGGCGTCACAATTTCTGTCAGAGATGGTACATTAGATGGAACCTTTGAATGAGCATTCGAAGGTGTAGTAGTTGGCTCAACTGATAGTGACGGAATGCGAGTTAGGGAAGGAAAAACGGAATGAATGTTGGTCGGTTTCGTAGTAAGAGTATCGAAAGGTGCAAAGCTTGGCGTCGCAGTTTCCGTCAGAGATGGTACATCAGATGGAACCTTTGAATGAGCATTCGAAGGTGTAGTAGTTGATTCAACTGATAGTGACGGAATGCGAGTTGGAGTATCCGTTGGTGCCAAGCTTGGCGTTATTGATTCAATGCTCGTCGGTTGGACGGTATGTACGGTCGTTAATAGATGAGAAGGCGACGCGCTTAGGTCTCTACTAGTCATGACAGATGGTTTAATTGTTGGAATTTTTGACCCCGACGGAATATTCGATTGTTCTTTCGTCGGTCTCATGGTAGGTAAGTTAGATGCTCTTGTTGGAAAGTAAGAATGGAAGACAGTTGGAACACGTGAAACTCTTTCTGAAGGAATCACCGTAGTCGAAGATGGCATCATCGATGGCTTTTGAGATATCTTCACTAAGAAACTAGTTGGATAGTTTGATGGGGATTTGGATGATTGATATGATGGATTGAAAGATGGGGCATTCGAATGATGTAAACTTCTTAGCGAAGGAGATGAGCTAGATATTTCTGGACTGTTATGTAAACTCGGTCTCGACGAGGAAAATGATGGCACCGCGCTGCTCTCGTATATTGAAGGAAGAGATATAGGTTCTCGAGAGACAGAAACTGACGGTGACATCGGCAACGGCGTTACACTAGGATTATTTGTTCTCTCAGGTTTTGGATTTTGAGGCGGTCGCTCTTTATCAAGGGGACCTTCATCGCCTCTATCATCGTCAATGACCTTACCGGGAGTGGCGCTAGGTGATTCATAGTAAGAAGAAGGCTGTTTGTCGATTTCAACATTGACATCATCATACCAACTTATCAGTGAAGGATCTGACGAAGGTGTTTTGTATGGCATCTCGGAAGGCTCACTTATGACTAAGGATGAGAGCTCCTCCTCATTACCATTTTCGAATAAAATGGAGGAATCTAGGTTTGTCGCATCGTTGCTTTCCCCCATCCATGGCTGAAAGTGATGTTCATGCGTTGACGAATCACCTGTATCCCAACAAGCAAACAAAAATATAAGTGAACAAATACGATATTTACAAATAAGTGACTTTAGGTATGCTTCTGCCCCGCAAATTCCTTATATTAAAAGCTATCTATTCATACCTGCGAGACCAACTGCCGCCGAAAATTCAAACGTACGAAACCAAAGGGCACTTCCCACAGCCACTATAAAACTATTCCGTATTTGCTTCATGTTGGTCGTAATGCTTTACTTTTAAGCAAAGTTATGAAAAAATTATGAATAATCAACAATCTTTGGTTTAACCTTGAGGTAATTGATGATTTTGTTAGAATTTGATCAATAGCAAGGTTGTTACTTTTTTATATACATTTGTTAATAAAACATTGTACTCTCATTTTGATTTTGTCTACTCCTTCACTGGTCACAGGTCAAAAAATTACAAATTTTAGTTTGCCCTCGAGAATGCTCCAATCTCTTAAAATCATCATATTAGTATCTAGGAATATCAGGGCCGTTGTGCGTTGGAAGAAGAAAACTTGTTCTTTTCTTTTGTTAAGTATTCACACGACTAACTATATATATATATTGAATATGTTTAAGTCTTGTTTGATACATGTACGTATATTGTACACAACGCAGTCTAAATGATCCTATTCCGAGTACGATAGAGCATAGAGCTACGTTAGACGACTGACGACTCTCTCTCTCTCTTGTCAGACTCATATTTTTATTAGTTTCGTTGACACAATCAGCAAATCCGTGAAGATCATATAAAGTTTACCGTCAATTTTCCTTCCTATCTTACTTCAAAAAAGTTCTCCTAACGGAAGAAGTGGACATTATGTGAGTGCGCGGGCACGCTCATGCTAAGCTAGAGGATGATTTAACCTAGAGATTTGGACGTTAAGCAGTAATCATTGTAGTCATTTGTGTCGTCAAGTAACTTTAAAAAAATGGGACTGTGACAGCCAATAATGATGATCTAACATTATATTATTGGAACTAGAAGTGGATGATGTGGTACAATGAATTTGAGGGGTAGAGGGAGTCATCGCCACACGTAAATGAGCCATACGCTCAGTTTTATATTTTTAAAAACAATACTATTATCTTGTTGCCATTACCGATCAATTCCAAACCAGTTAGCCTCCAACTGCCTATGGCACCACAACATAATTTTTGCGCTCGTGAAGCTCCCGATAATGCGTAAACCATATTGATGCTGCGTAGGTACGCTCTTGATACTTTTTGTTTGTGTTGTTGCGTTTGTTATTGATGGTGTCGTAATTGTTGTGTGACCTGATCAGATGTCCAGTTTGGTGCGCTTGTCGCAGATTTTGGCGGTTTGACTACCGGTAGATAAATACATGTTTACGTCTTTTAGCCTTTGAACAGGAGGTACATGTATTTTAATACATGTACTGGTAGAGTTTGTGTGTTAGTTTTCGGTCGAGCGAAAAACTTCGAAAATCATTTTCGGCAGAAATATGCAGTTTATTCATTAAATTGGTTTGCTTTCGTACTACATCTCAGTACTTAGTATTATAAGAAAAAGCCAATTACTTTAGGCTCTGAATGTGGTAAGATAAACAAGAAAAACAAAAGTCAGCAAGCTCGTCGTGGTATTAAAGTAGGAAATAATTTAAAGGTGTTTCAATGTGTAGAAAAAGAAGGAGAAGAAATTGCTACGGAAGAAGAGGAAAGCAAGGAATAAAAATCGTTTACGTCCAAAACGGTTAATAGTTAATAGCGTGTTTGTGTTTTGTATAGGCAAAGAAACTTTCGAGGAAGAGGCTGAGAGACTATGCTATCAGACATCAGACGGCTATGAGATGAATACAAGTCTCTTGGGCTATATCCTTCAACCGATGTAGGTAAAATACCCTCTGAGTTCCTCGAATGTTCCAGAAACAACCAACGGTTTGGTTCAATTTTTTCAAAAAATATACTTTGTGAAGTAGACTCTAATACGAAGCGTGTGTCTGTGTGAGTTTATGATTTTGAACTATTAGCTAAATAAGTAGCCCGGTTGAACACAAGTTAATCTTGAAAGCGGTTAAAAAGTGATTGTTTTTTGGATATGTGTGTGTGTTGTGTGTGTGCGTGTTTTAGTTTGAAGTACATACATGAGCATGAACATGCACTTCTCGTAAAAATGAAAACGTATGAATGAAAACACCTTTCGTGACATCAGTTTTCAAATCTCTCTTCTCAAATTCATCGATATCCAATCCATTTCCATCAATCCATCCAACATACAATACCTAAAATTACTCGTTTGTTAGTTCCCGATGCCGTCACCGTTCACTCATCCCAAAAATACTCGTACTGGTTCTGGTACATGGACGTCATCGCCAGGGGATCGTACCGTGGTAAAATTTAACAAGGGAAGGTATGTAGAGGAGGTCGTGATCTCATCGGATCCAATGAACACGTGCCCATTATAGATTATAGCTGTATCTCATATTTGTAAAATGCTTCATTATCAAAGTTACGAGAGTAAGATAAATAAGAAAAAGAAACGTCAGGAAGCTCGTCGTGGTAGTAAAGTAGGAAATCTTTTAAAGGTGTTTCAGAATAAAGAAGTAGAAAAAGAAGAAATTCCCAAGGAAGAAGAGGACAGGAAGGAATATAAATCTTATACGTCCATCAAGGGTGATAACGTGTGTACCGAAGAACGTGATCCGATTGAGAGTGAGATGTTATCGATGTCTCGGGATGCTGGTTTCGAGAAGGAAAAGGAAGGCATGCAACGTATTGTGCCATCTTCTCCGGATGTGAGAAATGAAATCTTGTATGAGCAGTTGGAGCAAGTGAGGATGGATAGATTGGATGCTGTAAGGCTTAAGAAAAAAATGGATCGCACAGAGTATTCGCACAGGCATCGTATGGATGCTGCAACCATGGAGCGGAACGATTTGTCATTGCCTACAGAAATTCCGACTGGAGACGTAGTTGTAAATGATCCTAGGTTTAGTGTCGAACCAGCAATCCCTGAGCACAAGCGCCGGGGCGAAATGGACGAGGATGAATTGTTGATTGGCTCACCTTGCGGAAAGAAAGTGAAAGTTACAGAGAATAAGAACGAAGACGATTCGTTGGTCGAAGAGGAAGAGAAAGAGAATGCGACAGATAATGACAATCTGAACAACGTTCTACCTAAGAACGACCACGAAGATAATACAAAAGATGTTACCAAATCGTTCTTAAAACTTTCCGTAACACTTGCGGTACTTACGATTGGATCTATCATCTTGTCAAAAGCTTGGTACAGGTCGAGGAAATGAGATATCACAGGATATTTGAAACGCAATCTGGCTGTAAATATCATTTCATAGAATTAAATAAGCCTTTGATGGCATCAATCGCTCATATCTCAATCATATGACTCAATCTGCCTTTGATTTTCTATTTGACTTTCATCAATCAGACAAAATTAAATATAACAATGTGGGTGCGTGGTTTTACTATGAAAGATGTTACTTACTTCACTTCGATGTTTGGAGTGCATGAGCAGACACTTAATGTTTCCACGATTTCAAGCTTTACTCACCATATAGTTATCAATAAAGAATAAAGCAGTTCCAATTATATTCTTGTTTAACTTTTTCGACAAGAGCTAAATCCTATCGGTGTCGAAGTAAGTGTCGAAACAAGAAAATTATTATGAAGCTTGACCTAATCGTTGTCAAAAGTTTTCACCAAGGCGAAAGTTAGATGTACATAATACGTGAAACATAGGATTTAGGCTTAAATTCGTTTCGAAAAACAAAGAAAAAGTACATTTCTAATCTGAAAACTTTTCTTTTAGCCTTAACCCGCAGATTCACAACACTTTTATGTATCGCGTTTCAAACCCATTTTTTAAATTGGAATTAAGAGCAACGCCAGCTTCCAACTTTTACAACGACAAGCATAGAACAAATCTTTGTCCCTCTTTCATTTGATATTGTAGTGAACAGAATGTAACGTCAGTCTACCGATTAATATAGAAATCACTGACCTAGACGTTATAAAAGATAATACAGAACGAAACACGAATTTCTTCACCGCCTTTTTCTTCAATATTGTAATGTACAAAAAACATAATGAGCCTAACAATTCATTGCAATCCAATATACAGATCTAGACGTTTTGGAAAAATTCGATTCATGACACATATATAAGATAAAAAATTATCTCATCATCAAAATCGCGATACTCCCGGCGCTCGCACATTTTCAATACCATTCAAGTTACGTTTCAAATTCTTAGGATCCGCCCACGTAGAGTTCAAATAATCATCATCATCCGCTTCTGCCAATCGCTTCATCTCTTCTTGTCGCTTGAAATAATACGCCATCATAGCCTTTCTCTCTTCCTCACTCACAGCAGCCTCACGCGCAGGCGCACCACTTCCCTTCCCCACCAACTTCGCCACAACCTTCGTCTTCTCATTCGTACCCAACCTATCCGACACCAACCGACCCCTCACAAATTCCTTCCCCACCACCCACAACGATGCCTCATCTACATCGAGCATACCCTCCTCACTATAACAACACTCCCCCTTCTCTTTGACGTTACCTCTATCCACACCAACATCCTCCAACACCAACCGCAACACATCCCACTCCGGCAACCCCATAGGATACGCCATAGCCACAGCTCCACGTACATTCCCTATTCGAACATCCATCTCCTCCTCACAAATGGTCACCCTTCGCTGTACCTGACTTTTATCCACATACTCATCCAATTCATTGGCCACACGTTGTAGCGTTTCTACCATGTTTGAATTATTTGGACCATAACCTATTCGTACACCGGATGGATCAGCCTTGTGAGCCTGTTGCTGCCCCTGCTGCTGCTGCTGCTGCTGATAGTACCCATAATCCTCTACCTCCTCTTCTTCTTCTGCCCCACCAACATCACCCACCTGTTCCGGTTTTTTCATAACTCCATACAACGCCAGACCGCGTGTACAGTCCGTAATACGCTTGGCGCGTATACGTTTGTTGTGGATGGCAACGAGGGATGAAATGAGGTCGTTGTTTTCGGTGGATGTAGTCGTTTCGTAGAGGAATCCATCGTTGTGGTCGGTTTTTAGATGAAAGAGTACCATGGTATGGGTGAGGAGGGGTGGTGGAGTTGTGTTATGTTTGTGTGTGGAATTTGAAAATGTGGTGTACATCGTACATGTAAAAATGTGTTCGGGTTGGGTGTTTTTCAAAATTTTGGGGGGGGGGGAGGGAGGGAGAGGGCGTTCCGTGTCATGTCGTGAAGGGAGGGAGTAGTTTAATCGTGGAAGCAGTTGAATGAAAACGGAAAGGGATCCGTGATTTGTGATGTTCCTTGTCTCTCTTGGTTGATTCGTTCGTTTATTCGTTCATCAAATATGAAGAGTGCATAAGATTGTGTGGAAGTCCTAAGGCTGAGCTTATTTTACCTGGGGTGAAGTGAAGTGAACTGCAGTGCAGTGAATTTAAAATAAATGTCGAATGGAAACGATCGAATTTCGATCTGAAACTCATTAGATCTAGCAACAAACAGTTTGAGCGAAAAGTAGTCCTACCTCATTAGCGTTTACATTCAATGAACAAATTCTTGAAATTTGCAACTTCTTTAGATCCTAATATAACTGTAATTTGTTCAAAATCTAAAAGATGCATCCTCAAGACGTGTTAGATTCGAAAGCAATTCGTGATGTTGAATGTTTTTGATAAATCCTAACGGATGTCGTCGCATCAATTCATTTTACTCCTTACCTAGCTCATCTTAAAACAAAAATAAAACAACTTCAATACATAAATCTTGTATTGATAGCATGATAAAATCTACTGCTTCGAAATACTTAATTTTAGCACTCAGGCATGAGTGTAAATAGGACTAACAGCTGGATATCACAACGTCGACACAATGATAATATCGAACACAAGAAAGGTATTCGGTTCCTAACGTTCATTGGAAGATATATGGAAGAGGCTGGACACTCGAAACATGCTTGACTTTCATGACACTGTATCATGTATCAGCGTTCTCGTAAATTTAGGTGATCTCTCAACTCTCTTTCAACCGATTAAAATGACATGAAGTTGTACCTCAAATTGCTTCGCTAGGAAAGAACGTAAATCTTCGTACATATCACTTGCACATAAGTACAGGTAGTTGGCACATTGCATTAATTCTTTACAAGAGAACAAAACAGAATCCGAACTTGCACAACCACCGTACCTTCCTACGCATATTTGGAATATATCCCGAATATATTTTCTGCAATACGATGATGACGATCGAGCCTCCCCCTCTATCGGTAGCTCTAGAGCTTTTCTAGCATCAAGCATCAAGCATCAAGCATCAAGCATCAGCAATCAGCACAACACCTTTCTCTTTCTCATCAAAACTTCGTACACGAAATACACGTCAAATCAACAACACGCACGTATCCACACTGCCATCTCTCGACACACACACACACACACACAAATCGTCACATCCTATTGTACACTGCGAAGTATTAGAGAATGAACCGCTTCGTAGCAGCTCTTGCCATCCTTGCCACACCCTCATCTGGATTTGTGATTCGATCACCATCATTTCAAAGACAGGTGACTTCTACTGGTAAGTGAAGTGAATGCATTTCCATACAAACACAGAAAACGACGTTTGGCGGATGTCCGATGGCGTTTCATCTTTAGCCGGTTGCGAACGCCATATTTGGAGGTTTTGCTGACTTTGTAGGAGCAGAAGCAGGAGTCGAAGCAGACAAACTCTCTACATGTATTTATTAATACTATACATGAAATCGTACCGGTCCTATTTTTGGTATCTATCCATCCATCCATCCATCCATCCATCCATCCATTTGTGCTTGACTGTGACTATTGGCAACTCTGACTAAACTGCTCTTCTTTTCTACTTTTCTCCTGTCTCATTTTACAATACTAAAAATAAAGCAATCAGTATGGCAGAGGAAGGGAGATACACTATAGCCGATCAACCGGCTCGATTTGCCAAGGCGAAGGAGGAGAACAATCCACGTGTAATCGATATAGATTCCATGTACGACCCGAGTTATCTGAAGGGAAAGCGCGTTGCTATTACCGGAGCCAACCGTGGTATTGGACTGTCTCTCGCGAAGGAGTTGGTTGCACAGGGAGGCAAGCTTGTTGCTATTTGTCGTTCTAGTAGCGAGGAGTTGGAGGCGCTCGGTGCGGATGAGGTCGTCCTTGGAATCGACGTGACTAGTGATGAGGTGTGCGAGGGTATTGCATCGAAGATTACTGGGGGTCCCATTGATATTTTGATTAATAATGCCGGTTACTTTTACGAACCGGAAGAAAAGATTGATAGTTTGAATTTTAAGGAGGAGTTGAAAATGATTGATATTTGTGCCCTTGGCCCATTGCGTGTATCGGCGTCTTTGTTCAACGGAGGTTTGTTGAAGGAGGGATCTAAGGTAGCGATGATCACTTCACAGGGTGGATCGGTATCTTGGAGGACCACTCAAAATCCCACAGGAGGAGATTATGGCCATCATATGTCGAAATCAGCTGCAAATATGATGGGCGTTCTGCTTTCACAGGAGTTGAAAGATAAAGGTATTATTGTAGGTATTTTGCACCCTGGTTTCAACAAGACGGACATGACAGCAAAGTATGAGAAGATATGGGAAATTGAAGGTGCCGTTGATGCGTCAATTGGTGCTAAGCGTGTATTCCACGAAATCGGCATCATGAAGAACGGGTTGTTCATCAATTGCGAGGATGGACTTGAGATTCCATGGTAAATATCGAAAAAGTTTAAAAATGAATTGACAAGTATTGTTGTGATGCCAAACAAAACAAGCTTCCTTTACTACTATGTGCTTACTGCAGAGCGATTCCAAGTTTTCCGAAAAATGTTTTGAAAGAATCGGACGTTTTGAATCTCGCGTAATTATCTCTGTTCATAACGTTGTATATTTCAATTTGCGATTCTTCGAACATGTCTAGACTGACGCAACAAGTGTTCAACTTATGCAGCAACTCATTTCGTTCGTCTGAAGATATATTGACCTCTCTCTCAGCAGTTTCGATGCAGTATCGATCGAAAATTTGTTTCGCCTTCTCATGCATTTCCTTTTTATTTTCATACGATGACTGCTGAAATGAATTGCAGTCTTCCCAAAAGTCTAGATTTTCATCCGCGCATTCTTCCGTCAGAAACGCTCGAAAAGCTTTTACTCCTTCACTGTGAGATAAGAGGTGGTGGAGTTCAGACCTTCCCTGTAATACACGAAGCTGAAATTCTGCTAGCACACCATCATCTGTTAAAAAAAGTTCACGAAAGCTTTTTTTCTCGATGCTCAATAAAATAGTTTTTCCCCGAGCGTAAACAGTTGCTGAGCGGGGAGAGTCACTGATCAGCGCCATTTCTCCAAAGTATGCGCCAGGGCCATACTTCCCTAGGTTTATAGTTTTCTGGGAATCACCTTCATTTTTCTTCTCTGTAGATGTTTCTATGGCAACTTCGCCGTAGAAAATAATATAAAATCGGTCACCGACAGCGCCTTCATTAAACACCACACTTCCTTGCTCAAACTCATGTATTTCCAATGATTTTGAGATGAAAGTAAGTTTCTCGGTAGGCAAGCCCACAAAAAATGGGATCCCAAGCGACGATAACATCAATACCATTCTACTTTTCATAAGTCGGTCGATTGAACTTTTTATTGAACAAACTTTCAAAAAGTTTTCAAAGTCAACTTTTTCCACTGTCAAAAATAGACTTCTATGCTCAGTTGTAACAGTAAGTGTCCGAGGAATATTCACCAAAAGACTAGTCTCCCCAAAATAATCTCCAGGACCAAGCCTTGCAACGCATGTTGAACCGTTACAGTCGCTGTAGTTATCGGATTGAAGTTCTAAAGATCTCCTCAATGCTCTTGCTCTCGTAAACTGTTTATCACCTTCACCAGGAGCATGTGAATCTCTCGATTCCGTATGAACTGATACCTCTCCATCAAGTACTATATATAACTTAGAGCCTAAACTTCCTTCTTCGAAAACAGCTTGACCAGTATCAATGGCCTCATACCGACACATCGCTGCCAATACGTTCAACTGACTTTCCTTTACTTCGCAAAGGAATGGAATCTTTGATAATTTGTCTGAAATCATTGTACTTGTTATTGCCGAAATTGGAGCTTTATATGCAATGTTTCTAGAAAGAAATACTTTTAAGTCTTCTTGGGTTGCACTCAGAAGTAAGGTTGGAGCGCATGCGACTATATGGACATCCTCCACCACTAGATCTGATACCTTCTTACCCAATGCAACCTATTGAAAATCAAGTTTGTCATTTTTCCAATATACAAAAATGTTAAAACTCCTAGGAACGAACCTTTCGCTGAACATCCTCTTTGGTTGACGTCTTGGTGACGATATCACCCGGTCTCTTTTTACAAAGGTACCCTGAACTATCCAATTTTCGCTGCTTTCCAGGAATAACTGTACTCAATTCAAGCTCTCCTTCTGCAACGATATAGATATCATTTACACCAAGTTCCACTGTTTGCTCTGAATTTAATCTGTGCGACTGTCAAGTATCAATTGTATGCAGAACATGTAAGTTAAATCATTCAAGCATTCTTTACATTCACGACGAGTGTAAAAGAGTCTTGACACCATTTAACTTACCCGAACAAAACATTTAGCAAAATCACAAAGTTTATCATCGGACATCAACAAATAAAAAGGAGTCGTCTGAAAATATTTAATTCGTTCATTTAGGCTTATTCGAGTTTGTCGGGTTGACAAAACTCTGTTTATTGAGCAAGATGCCCCCATATTAGATCATGATTAAAAACTTTAAATTGGAATGTCTATTCGAGATGACACCCTTTTCAATTCAAGGTGTTCTAAGATATTAATAACGCTTTTGAAAAAAAAATTAAGATTACCTACTCTAATGTAAATAAGGGAATTAACAAGTAAAAATTATCAGGGATTCTCTCCATACCATATCACCAAATAGCGGGTCGCTTAGAATACTATAATGTCATTTTGTAGTTACGAATGTTACCATCCGCTTTTCGTCCTTGGACGATTCCAATTTTTCTTCGCGGTGAAAGCTAAACAAAGTATTAATTACGTTTTCTTAATCTGAAGTCTTATAACTGGTGACATCCATACAATTACTTGTCACATACCTCTACCGGTAGATAAACTTTAAAAAGATCGCAACTATTATCGCTTGGCTAAGGTTTTAAATTGAAAAATCTATCAGGTATCTGTCTATATTAGGAGGAAATTAAGAAGGAAAACATCCTATTCGCGAGATATGAATACAGAATGATGAGACTAGAGACTTCCCATACTTTAAATTCGTTGAAATCGTTCGCTGATATTTCGCTACGTTATGGAAATATTCCGTACATTGCTACCGCGGAGAAGTTTTTTTCAACTGAATATACTTTTATTGATAACATATTTTGTTACAATGTAATATCTATCTATTCTTTTGCAATAGTTAGATCGCCAATTATTTAGAAGTCGTCCTCGTCATCAGGTTTTAATCGTTTTGTTCTTATGCCGTACTAAATGAAAAACCTTCTCTCTTCACACTCAAACTCAATTTCAGTCCCACAAAAAGTAAAAGTAAGAACAGGGTTGAGAGTTTAGACGCACATATCCCTGGTCACGATTGAACCCATCACTTTTTTGTTAAAACAAATTAAAGAATAACAATTATTATCATGGATGTCAATGTCATCGGTGCAATACCTTCTGCTGCGCCAAGGGAACGAATGATTGATCTCTATCAGAAAATTGATGAATATGTTTATGAAATACGAATGATTGACCTCTATCAGAAAATAAATGAACATCTTTATGGAATGAATAGAAAGAAAATTGACATGGAGAAGGCGTATGAAATAATTATTGACACCCCAGACTCTAAATGTAATCCTATAATGAATTTTTGGAAAGCTAGGTTTGCAGATAGTCGGTTAACGCGTTATAAATCTTGTAGAGTTGAAAAGAATATAGGGAGAGCCAATGCATTATATCGGAAAGCAGTGGATTTAAATATTAAACGAATGGCAGAAGATGGTGACAAATATGCACGTGCGTGTCTCGGATGGATGTATGCGAATGGAGACGGCGTCGATAAAAATGATTCAACAGCAGCAGAATGGTATCGCAAAGCATCGGAGCAAGGCTACGCTGATGCTCAATATAATCTTGGATGGTTGTATGCGTATGGATACGGCGTCGACAAAGATGAAACAACAGCAGTTGAATGGTATCGCAAAGCAGCCGAGCAAGGCCATGCTGATGCTCAATATAATCTTGGATGGATGTATCAGAATGGATACGGCGTCGATAAAAATGATTTAACAGCAGTGGAATGGTATCGCAGAGCAGCGGAGCAAGGCTATGCGGATGCTGAAAATAATCTTGGAGTGATGTATCAGTATGGATACGGAATCGACAAAAATTATTTAGCAGCCGTGGAATGGTATCGCAAAGCAGCCGAGCAAGGCCATGCATTGGCTCAATGTAATTATGGATATATGTATGAATACGGGGCGGGCGTTGATAAAGATAAAACAACAGCAATGGAATGGTATCGCAAAGCGGCCGATAAAGGGAATGCAGATGCTCAATATAATCTTGGGGCGATGTATGATGATGGATACGGCGTCGATAAAAATGATTCAGCAGCAGTGGAATGGTATCGCAAAGCAGCAGAGCAAGGCAATGCGGATGCTCAAAATAATCTTGGAGTGATGTATGAATATGGACACGGCGTCGATCAAAATGATTCAACAGCGGTGGAATGGTATCGCAAAGCAGCAGAGCAAGGCCATGCATTGGCTCAATATAATTTTGCATTGATGTACGAATACGCAGCGGGTGTTGATAAAGATGAAACAAAAGCAATGGAATGGTATCGCAAAGCGGCGGAGCAAGACGTTGCTCATGCGCGAAGGAGACTTGACCTTTTGACGAACAAGGTTTCGGCTGAAGAAAACGGAGCGGTCGAAAGAAATTGAGAAAATCCAGTAAATCGCAAATATTTTTTGGATGTTGTGCAGTTTTTCGTCGTGCAAATTTCGTGCAAAACGTACATTTGTACTTATAAATATGTGTTTCCTTTTGAAATATGTACCGAAGTACTTCTTTTCTAGCTCAAAATCTGGCCTGATCATAGCGAGGAATTACTGGAGTAAAACGGCACGACATCCAAAAATCTCCAATTTTTTTTGTAAATTCCAGTAAATCGCAAGTTTTCCAAGGACATATTTAGGCGCTGTATATTTACAGATTTTTCATAATAAAAAAGTAATGAACTCTCTCAGAAGGTTCAAGATTCAAGACACATTTGTTAGCAGCTAAACCTATAACAGGACGACAGTCGACAGTCGACAGTGATCTCCATAATCTCTACAACAAATCAAAAACCACCATCGGCACCCTCACCCGAAAAATATAATACCAAAAGTATCACACTACACTGACCAAAATAAATATGGCATTGAACGCAGGTGGCGCATCCATATCAACCGAACTGCTAAAGGCACGATATGTAGGAACTGGTCACGCCGATTCAACCAAGCAGTAAGTCTAGCTCTCTCTCTCTCTCTCTCTCTAAAGAGTAGAATAAATTAGAATGATTGGACGATGCGCTCATACTGTTGATCCATCCCATCCTCCTCACATTCGCGATGGTTTCTGGATGGTGTTTGGGAGGGTGTAAGGCCCCATCCTAGCTTCAGTATACATTTTACGATGTTTGTAACATCCTATCTTACATTTATGTCTTTTTTTTGCAATGTATATATTCAGTGAATTTCTAACGAACCAGCATCGTGATACGTTGAGTTCGCACGTGGGTCACTATGATCATCTTTCTTATTATGCAGTTGCTCAAAATGATGCTATTGGAAGAGTGAGAATGCAATTTTTAGAAAAGATGGTTCAACCCTGTGGACCGCCACCAAAAAAAGAAAATACCTGACAGTCGTGGATAAGAAGGATTATGAGCAATCCAGGCGTTTCGTCAAAAATTGTTGTTGTGATGAAGTTCACAAGGAATAAACAAAAACTTGGCTATAGTTGTGAAAATGGAGAATAATCTTTATCTGGTTCTGTTTGGTGTACATATTGGAAAATATTTGGAAAAGGTCAGGTTTTCACGTGAATAACACATATTTATGATGTGCTTTTCGCGCAACCTTCATAAAATGCAACCGCCGCTGGAAAAACGTTAATGAGTAATTAATGTTGTTTCTGAAACTGCGCTTTTCCTTACATGTCAGGTCACATATCCCAATTCGAGGAAAAAGAATCTGTCTAACAGAGTTTTAGGTAATTTACGCGATAGGTCACGTACGAACAAAATTGGAGCTGGGCTAATCCTTATAAATGCATCGGCAAAGTACCACCATGATTAATGGATTTGTTAGACAATATAATCGACAAAGTGTTTACAAAGTACAATTAGGCCAACCAGTATAATAAAATAATTCATCGCCCTAGTACGAACCGCGGCAAAACGTATCATGCTCATGTTACATTTGAGGCAAGAAGTAGTCGTCCAGAATCTTGGTGGAAGACTGACGCGTAATTTTCTGGGGCTTGGTATGGTTGCCGTCGATAATAGTAGTCGAAATAGTTGCATTGTATTTCAATATATTTTCTGCTCTTTTACAACTGCTCGGGTGACCGGCTTCGCAATCCATCAGATCCCTCCAATACGCCTCCAGCGATAAATAGTTGACAAATGTGTGCTCCTGCCAAATCTTTAGCCGGGATTGCAAGTCATGGGCCGCCATCATGGTTTGTCGGTGCATTCCGTTCCCCAGATTGTCGGTTTTGGCCGCCGGTTTGTGAAAAGTTGAAAGGGTTTGTGACGCCACCACTCGCTTTGAAATCTGTGCGTACTCAAGATAACCAGAGATAATGAAGTCGTCCGCCTTCCAAATGTCTGCTTTCCTTGTGACAGTCTGCACGAGCTCAAAAAACGTGGGAATGTCAAAAAAGGAGGGCACAACCAAGACGCCCGCAAATCCCTGCACAACATCCACAATCTCATCTTTTAAAAGAGATTCGCTCCCACTTAAAACGAAGTAAAGATTGGGATGCTTGTCGTACCTTTTCCTGGGAAACCGGTGGGCAATCTGCCGGAAGTGGCTCTTAAGTTTTGCTCCACTGAGGGCGATAACGGAATCTGGATACTCAAAACTCTTGGTTACCAGCGTCTTTACGAGATCATTGTGGTAAATTACATCGTCGTCCAGGTAAATGACTTTGGTGTTAATTTGAGTGCTTGCAGCATCGTCCATATCGTTCGTCAATAATTTCGCTCGCTGGTCTTCCTCTTTGAGGGCGTAAATAATTTTATCGACAGGTCCGTAATCGTATTCCGGGCGCAAAATTTCGACTCGATCATCGTGTTTGGTAAAATTAGTTAAAAATTCTGGTATCTCGTAGTGCAAAGATTTACTGACATTTGCAGTTTTAGTGAGAATCCATTTGGTTTTTGGCAGTACTAGATAGAGCTTGTCGAGTGCCATGGATTGGTGGGTAAGAAGTGATGTAAGAGTGGGTTCGATATGTTGGATTCGGGAAGGAATAGTCGTTAGACTGACTGCGATACGGGTTTCTTTTGCATTGTAACTGTCTTCATCGGGGTGGCGTAGATTTAATCGAACATTCATGTCATTTCCAGAAGCCATGTGCTGGATAATTTCTTTTTTCTCGGCAAGAAATAGAAAACCATTAAGGATTACGAGAATCATTCCCACGCTCAGATACAGTGCAAATCTACAATTGAATTTTCTACAAGATATATCATCCGACCCCTCTCTTATACTCACAGTCACTGCATTGGAACTATGTAACTTAGAGCCACGACTACATCCTTCTCTGAGTCGCGGTTGGGAGGGAGAAGAAACAATCTGAGATTGGAACATGAAAACGACACGTTATAGCGTCTCGAATCGAATCTATATTGGCACGTCGCACTTTTCTGTCGGTAATACCGTCCTTCTCCATCCACGGAATAAATGAATAATATATGCAATATGTGAGAAAGGTTTTGGATTTTTTTACCACAAAAAATGTCCTGAAAAATGGGTCACTCAACTCACATACGAGACGATATTATATAGATATAGGATAAACTTTTGAATATTGCAAGAATTTCTTTCCTTCCGCAACACTCGTCAAATATAGTATTTCAAAGTATTCGTTTTCGAATTTTATTCCTCTAAATTGTAAATATATGAGTAGAGGTATTAATAGATATCTTGTTTAATAAAAGTTTTCCCGATTTTTCAGATTTTTGGAACTCATGTGTTGGCTCTGTTGCATTTAATTTTTAACGTCTAGTAACTAAGTTAGTTAATATAATACATGTACACAAATCACACACACAACACTTTGTCTGGAGTGAGGTTCTCCTTTCTCCTTTCTCCAACAAGCCAACAAGAACTCTCTGCTCCAATTTTATTTTCTCTCTGTGTGATTTTGAAATACACACGGATACGGTACAGCTATTGAACTCGATATAATACTTCGAAGTACATTTGTATATATATATGAAATGACAAGCAGACAAACTCATTGCAGTCTACTATTTCATTCCTATTCCTATTCCTATTCCTATTCCTATTCCTATTCCTATTATTCATACTACTTCTATCTCGTAAACCACACCAAAATATAACATAACAGTACAAAAAAAACATGTCAAGGATACCACGTAACAATTCGAACGCAATCATAATGATGGCCTTGCTTGGCATTGGTATATTTTTGATCGTAACCATGTGGTACGATAGTAGCGTGGGAGTGTTTGATGTTCGGGGTAAAATTGTATGGAAGGATGCTAGATATGAAATTAATGAAAAAAGGCGGAGTGATGGTGATGGTGATGGTGAGGTGGTGGGAAGTAGTAGTATCATAGATGAGAACCGACCAGTAGTTCCGCCTGGTTTGACGTTTGATCCAGATTTGGAGCAATATACAACTGCTGGTTTGATAAATAGCAAGAAGTTGGTGGAAGAATGGGGGCAATGGCAGTTTAAAGATTTAAAGGAGAAGAGTAGACCTATGGATGATTTCTTTGTCAAAGTTAAGGACCGTGATATTTCTGGAGAAGATTTCCCCCCCGATGCATGGCAAATTGATCAAGATTATCTCTCGGGATTTCTTGAAGAAGGTATTAATCTAGTTTCTCGAGCAAAGAAAGCTATACACGCTGAATATGGATACACCGCCGATAAACAGAAGGAAAGTCAAGAAGTCTTTGGAATCGAATTAGTTGACTTTACAAAGGTCGATGAACCTCCCTCTGCTCTCCTTAAAAGGGGCCGAGGTTTAAACGGATCTGGATGGTTAACTATCGAGGCAATGGAGAGTTTAAAGCGACGCTTGTTGCATGCGATGATAACGAACGACCAATTTACCATCGTTTTAGCAGGTCATTCTTCAGCAGCTGGTAAGAATTGATTTAACAATTTTTTTTTGGTTTTGGCATAGTTATTCATATTCTTTTGCAATACTTTTTTGAAGGACATGGAAATCATTTTTTGCAGAGTTACATTATGCAAGCCCATCACGTGTTAGAACCTATATTTTATAGACTTGGTATGAAGTTGGTTACGAAAAATATCGCACAAGGTGGACTTGGAACCACACAAACGGCTTTAGGTAAGAATTTCTTATGGTTTATTTGTTCAAGGGATATACATTCTTTACTCATGAGATCCTAATTTAATTGTAGGCAGTAGGGATATATATGGATCAGAGATTGATGTGCTGATTTGGGACAGGTAAGTTTCCACATTTTCTTGTGTTATCTTCGTTGTTTTATTGTCTTTTAAGCTCTTCTTCGTTTTGATGGTAGTCATATGACGGAACCAGATGACCATTCTATTGAGCTTTTCATGCGTCAGGCCCTTCTAGGAGGTAATCGTTCTCCTGTTTTGCTCGGCGGAAATTGGTAGGTACCATTCAATTGTAAATGACAGCAAAACTTTATGTGTTCATGTTAATGTGTAAATTTTTCAAGGCCAATATTAAAGATGCTTCACGACAAGGTTGGGGCTCATGTTGGTGATATCGGAACAGACAAAACTAAAATTACCATGACTACAGGAGAAGTACAAGGAAAATCTCTACCGTTTGTGGTTCAGTTTCTGAATTGCGAGGCTACGGTGAAGGCGCTTTGTAACAAAGATAAAAATAGATATCGATCAACATGCTGGATACCTAGAAACGATTTTACACCTGAAAGAAAACAAGCTAGTTTCGTAGATGGTAGAGCAAGTTGGCACCCAGGGTTTCGTGAGCATAAGCTTCAGGGGCGACGAATTGCGTATATAATTATTGAAGCGCTAGCAGCCGCCCTGAATGATTGGAAAATGGAAACAAATAGTGGTAGAGTTCCACTTTCTTCAAATTTTTGGCACATGAATGATGTTTACGAAGGAATAAGGACCAACGCTGAAACAATAGAGGACTCATATTGTGAAGAAAAATTCTTTTTCATGAAAAGGCTTTGCAAAATTGGACTGAACGGAAGGTCAGAACATACACCACGTAATGATCCCATGCGGACGAGCATCCGAAGTTTGATGTTCCCCGACGCGGACGGATATATTCCTAATGTTGGAAAAGATGTTGTGTATGAACCACCTGATGTCGAAATTCCGACTTTACTCGTGCCAGAAGGCGAAATTGATGTTCGTGCAATTTTGTCATCAGGAATATCGAAGCGTCACACAATTCAAATACCCAAGGAGCGCATACATTTCGTTAAACCACGAAAAGATTTTAGTCACCGCACCATTAAGCCTGGGAATGGAACATATCTGTATGACCATAGATCTGGTCTCTGCGATGGAACATGGTCATCGTGGTGCGAACGTGACAAATCTACGAGCTGCTTATTGTCGGGTAAGTTAGGATATAATCGTTTGTGCCAAATTGTCCGTAAGATCTACGATAGAATTCATTTTTATACTATTGCGTAGGCCATAATGATGCCAGGGGAGGCATCTTGTTTGATCCATTCAGCGGGTGGATTGTCTTGAATTTGGATGAAGTCAAGCGGGGAATCATTTTGGTGAAGTTGGACTTGATGAAAATAAACAATCCAAGGACAAGTCGTATGGCACCGATAAAGAATACGAATCTGAATTTTGTTGGTGGTAGACATCTTCATGATCTTCAAAGTTTTGAAAATAGCGTTGGCAGAACGCCTTTATTTGAAGATCGGATCTTCGTAAACGAATGGTCATCACGAGGTGTCGGATCTCGACGAAGACTAAGAGTAATCTTGCCTCCAGATATGGGGACTTTCAGAGACCCTTCTTGTGCCCTTGAATATTCAATTGATGGAAACATAACGAAGCTCGACAAAGACTCAATAATTGATATGGGACAAAACATACAGCGCGTCGTAACGATATATCCACTCCTAGACGACGAAACGTTTGAAAGTCGCCGGAATGTGGAAGTTGCTCTACGAATAGTCGATTGCGACGTACAATATGGTGGAACTTACAGGCTCACACATATATACTGGGCTTAACATTATTGTATCATCGAGACTCCATTAAACTTCCAATCTAAAATGTAAATTGTGCACGTTTTTCAGGTAAGTAGGGACGTATATATGAAAGCGCCTTAGGCAAAAATTAAAGGAATGCGTTCAAATATCGCCCGGAATCCGACAAAGTTCCCGCTACCATACTACCAGCAGCAATATACGTTAAACAACTATAGCAGTTGATGGCTTGGCTATGCGGAAAGAACTATGCAAATCATCATTATTGTACCTGTACATAGTATATAAATATTCGTATAGTTTGTTTACAAAAATATAGCAGTTAGTATTTAGTATTATCTTTCGTCGGGAAGTTTTTTGGAAACCTATCAACATCAACATCACACTTCCCTTCCCATTCCCATCCGGCAAAATGAAAATCAACCCTACGTAGAAATGCTAGAAGATAAAATTAAAAATGAATCTCATTTCATCGGCATAGCCGTTGAAAATAAGGAAAAAGTAGTATCCAATGACAGTAAGAGCAATCATGCTAAAATAGTGGAGCGACAAAAGAAGACGTATGCGGAAGCAGTAAAGA
>Ga0209092_10001282_pt1 | contig 24909 bp, 21 predicted proteins | sample FraStrMetagenome_FD_187446 | JGI IMG/M metagenome (GOLD analysis project Ga0209092, IMG submission 187446) | Marine eukaryotic phytoplankton communities from Arctic Ocean - Fram Strait ARC3M Metagenome (SPAdes) (version 2) | ecosystem: Environmental > Aquatic > Marine > Oceanic | place: Fram... | reverse complement strand
ATAAAAATCGAATACTTATCTAACATTGCTCATCGTGCGCGATATAATCTGCGCCAAAACCTAACATTCCAGCTGGAGGTTAAACCACACTGGCGCAGATTTTACAACCAACTCCTGTTTGATCATAGTTATTAATTAATGAACCATATTCTCAATCAACAACAAACAAACATAGGTAACAAATAATGAGTAGAGATATAGAGTCTACCTTACGTAGAGTTTGCGTAGAAATTTAATACAAATAAATAGCTGTGCAATCAGCAGATTCATCGTTCTCGCAATGATGCGCAAGACGCTCTTTTCCATTTCATTTCAGTTTCTGTTCTAGCAAACCAATAAATAATACCTTCCCTTGCCACCAATTGAATCAAACTACGAACATCACTAACAATGTCATCATCTACCTCTCAGCCTTCTTTGCCACCATTACAACAGCAACAGATATCAACACAAAAACATCATCTTGATATGAGCTGTCATATCGGCGGACGACACGTAAAACCACATTTCAACGTGGTTGATGGATCCTTTCCCTCTTCACATTCTGAAAAATCCTTTAATCAACGGTTGATCCATTTTTCAACCCAGCAAATTCCCTTAGAATCTGATCAAAATATGAAAATTCGTGAACGTGCATTAAATCAAATCGGGAGTATCTGTCGAAGCTGGATCCAATCCGTATGTCAAAAATTGGAATTACCACAAGATATTTGCAATGCTGCTGGAGGACAAATTTTTACAAGTGGAAGTTTTCGATTAGGTGTGCATGAACCAGGTGCGGATATTGATACTATATTGGTAGCTCCTAACATGTGTAAGAAGGAAGACTTTTTTGGCAATAATTATTCTCCTCCAGCATCTAATTTTTCACTTAATCAGACGAATGAAGATATGGCAAATTTACGTGATCCAGACTCTTTGGCAGAACGGATTCGAAGGCATCCAGATGTGACTAATTTTAATCCGGTCGAATCAGCTGCTGTGCCTCTTTTAACATTTGATTGGGAGGGAATCAACATTGATTTATTATTTGCAAGTTTGAATTCCACATCTGTACCCTCTAATTTTGATATTGATCATGATGGAGTCTTAGATGGAGTAGATTCTGCGACAGAAAAAAGTTTAAATGGACCAAGAGTGACTAATTTGATATATGCCCTTGTTAGTGGTACCAAAGAGCGCTATCAAAGCTTTTTGACGACTGTGAGATGCGTTAGAAAATGGGCCAAGGCACGCGGATTGTATAGTAATAAAATGGGATATTGGGGTGGTGTGAATATTAATATTGCTGTCGCACTTGTCATTCAATTATGTAAGTAAATTGGATCGGAATTTGCTTATTGTGTAACAATTCAGTTCATTTAGATTTCTTCCTAATACTTGTAAAAGATCCAAACGCTTGTCCAGCCATTCTTCTTCGACGATTTTTCCTAGTATTTAAATCGTGGCGTTGGCCTACACCTGTCCTTCTTACAAAACCACATGATGCCGAACTTGGATTACAGGTATGGTCCCAATATTCAGTTCATAATGCACGCCAGGTTGCTCCCATAATCACACCAGCATACCCAGCAATGAATTCTACTCTATCAGTCTCGAGGCAGACACTCCAAATCTTACATGAAGAAATCTGTCGAGGACACGAGATTATCGATAAATTGTGGAAAGATCATAACACCATCTTTTCCAAACCAAACAAGGATGATTCGGATAAAGCAATCTTAGAAAGAGGAGATGCTTTTGCTGAATTGTTCGAGCCATCTGACTTTTTCATTTCCTATCCATATTATCTATCATTATGTATCGTTGCTCCAACGCAGTCAGATTTACAGAGTTGGGCTGGATTTGTGGAATCGCGACTCCGGAAATTAGTTTCAGATTTACTAGGTAAATCTTTACCTTTATCAAAGTTACAGTTGTGGCCAAAGAAACTAGATGCTTGTTGTGCCGATAAATTAGCTCTATTAACGCCAACGCAACGTCGGAATTCATTGACTTATTTCATTGGATTCAAAATTGATCAAATGCGTATGAGAGGAAATCAATTAAATATAGAGCAACAAATCCAGAACTTCAAACGAGAAGATTTATCTCGCTTTCATCCCCTCATGAATGGTATGGATGTTTTAGTTCGAGCTTTTAAAGTAAAGGAGTTACCTAGGATCTTATTTGAGGATCAATACGAAGCTTTTGGAGGAGGGAAAGATGGAGCCATGAAAAAACGACGAAAACTACGAGATGCAGATCCACAACTCATAATGAAAAAGAAAAAGGCGAAAGTGGAGGCTGAGCTGAAAGCAAAAAGAAAAGAAATGGAGTTGCGAATCCAGAAAAAGAAAGAGGAGATGAAAAAACGGCAAGAAAATACAGCTTCCACAATCGAAAAAGACACTCAGGAACAGAATGGTGAGGAAGGTCCAATTGTTGAGTCCGAAATAAAAGAGGAACCTACTACCTTAGATTCTTCCAATAGTACTCCTGCAATAAAAGACGAAGAAGAGGCGCTTTTGGAACTAGCTTTGGATAACATACACGGAGGTAAGACTCGAGAAGAGGCCGAGTTGGATAGGCAAAAACTTCTCGCGGGTGAATTATTGGAGGAAGGAGGTGGTGGAGATTATGATAATGAAGATGAATTGAACATGATGGGAAACAACATGTCTAACCCCGAGGTAAAGGAAGAGCAAGAACTAAGTGAAGCAGAGAAAGAGGAACTACTATTAAAAAAGGTAGGATATACTGTAGTTAGCGATGACGAATGCATGACTTTGGGCGCAACTTCCATGAAGTGTATTCTAGGTACTAAACTAGAAAATGAAAATGATGTTGAATTTAGGAATAGAATGATGAAGGAACGTAGAAGTTTCCCACCAGCAGCAAAAAAAATGAAGGTTTTTTTTCTAACTAACTTTGATGTCATTGAGCTGGATGCTGAGGGGAAAGTCATTGATAAAGGAGATGAAGATTTCACGCCTAGCAAAACTTGGATCGGGAGAAAGGGTGGTTTTGAATTTAAATTAGGTGAGCGTGGACTTGGATACTATCGAACCGGAAAGAAAGTAATTGTTCCCTCCAATACAGCATATTGAGAAACATGATATTTAGAGTTCTTTACTTAAAATGGCATATATATTTATTTTAGATTTCATGTAAAGCATTTAACCTAGGATCGAATGTTATTTTTTTTTCTAAGGACTAGAGTGTATGCAAAAAAAGAGCAAAGTCTTAATTCAATAGTAAGAAATATGAGGAAACGATCGTTTTAAATCATGCTTCTTACCTTATACTTATTTACCGCAGTATCTTCATGTTGCACCAAACGTTGTTCCAATATTTTTATTCGAAACTTTGCTTCACTGCAAATTTTTTCAAATTGCTCAGTAGTTAGCCCTTTGTTTGAAACTAAGTTCAATACTCCTACTTGTTGATAATTTGCTTGGTGCTGAGAAAGCTTGGAGTTTTCTAGGTTCAATCTATTTTGAATGATGTCTGCCCGTTGAAGAAGCCTTTCTTTCAAAGTTTTCAAACATGCGTCACGAATTAAAGTAGCTTCCTGCTTTGATATTTTAGAAGTATCTTCAACGTTTACTAGAAAGGGCGATAAATAATCTATTTTTTGTGTATTTTTCGTGCAAACCTCTTCCTTGTAGCCCTCACCAACATAATGATTGGGTGTTTCATGACAATTGTTATTACTGGCATTCCCTAGTTTTAGCTCCCTTGTGCCTGCTTCGTAGGTAGTGCTTGGAGAACTTTCAGGTATCTGAACTTGTTCCTCTTCCTTTTTTTGTAGGCGAACCATATCCACGATTTCTTGATGAAGGCTACGCATTTCACAAATACAACTTGTTTCAGCATCAGCTGCTTCTTTGGCAGCTTTCTTGTCATTTTGCGGAAGGGGTGTCGCAACATCCCTAGTCCTCCTAATTCTGTGAATACAAATATTCTTGATCACATTATGCGAGTTATAGAATTCAGTTTCAACCTCATTTTTGTGTAAATGAAATGTCCTTTGTATTACATCACTCTTTGACATAATTGGTGTAATAACAAATTTTTCTCTTTTTAATGCAGTCAAAATGTCATTCAAATGAGGAACTGAATGCTGATGTACCAAATAATGAAGTTGAGATTGACTTACATAATTTTATTTATGATGATGCTGAGATGTCCTTCAGTGCCAGGAATAACAACAGAATCTGCTTGCCAAGTCCCATCTTCAATTAAAACTTGAAAATGCATTGAACGATAAATTAGCTTATCACACCTTCCTTCGAAATGAGACTCAATAAGGTTTCCAAAATATTCTTTGTAACATTTCAATCCATCTAAGCGACCATTTGGGAAAAAATCAATAATTCTATTTTGACCACCAATTTCAGCCCACTTCTTTATTGCAAATTTATTTCCTGGGGCATAATGTTCCTCGAAAGACATTGTTAGAATAAATCTTTTTCTTTCATAAAGCTTATCTCTCCGAGTTTTTGCATATTTTTCTCTACATTCATGCAGCTCACATCTAGCGAGATCAAAAAAAGTTGTTTTTCTTGAAAGCAACCCTTGATTGTTTACGCCTTCTGCATACAATTCTAATTTTGCTTTTCTGTAAAGAATAACTCTTTGTCCATTAGGTTGGTATTTTCTGTTGTATGATTCCGAAGATATTGATAATGGATCCACCCATGAGCTTAGACTATGCGCAAAAAGATTCCTATCTTGATTTCCATTGTGGACTTTTTGAGATTTGCTAAAGGGTTTCGTTTTTTCATCAGGGGAAATGATTTCGTAATTATCAACTGTTAATGCTGAAAAAGCCTGAGGAACGGTTGGTAACTTTATAGGAAAAACAGGTTTCCAAAACTCTAGATTGGACAAGTCAAAAGATATCTTGCTTCGTTCTTTTGATTTTTCTATAGCTCTTATTGCAACCGGATCTTGGCGGTTGATCCAGTAATTTTCATTGTTCCAAATTGAAGTGATTTGAGTGTAAGGAGATAAATCAGTTGTATAAATTTTTCCCGTAGAAGGTTCAATAAATTTAGTTTCTTTCATTCCACGTTTCCCAGCTCGTATCACAACCCAAGCATGGATTTCACTTCCTTCTACACTTTTGTCTTCTTCTTCAGACAATTCTTTCTGCAGTTTTTCATTTGCACAATTAAAGCTGATGTCGACCACACCGATATCGTTAATGTCATCATGCTCACTGTGGCATTCGGCTATTGTTTGACTATCTGCATCGCTTTCAAAAATGTCAAGCGGTGGGCAATTTAAAAGAGCTTGGTTGCCTTCGCATACCCATCTAGGAGCAGTTCCATAAACAAGGAATGCATCATACCCTGCACCAATCAAAATGGAAACCAAAACTATTGAAAAATCGAAACAATCTCCTATACGCCATTCAAGTACTTGTGTAGGTGATGGGAATAGAATCGAATCATTTCCAAATTTCTCAAAAGCTTCTAATGGCTCAAATTTTAGATAATGTGCGATGAATAGAGCACAGGTAGCATAATCATAAAGGGGAGTGTATGGAAGTAGTGTAGGTCGGATTGTTGTGCAAACGAATTTTTCGATGCCATATTCATTTTGAGCGGAAAAAAATAGACTTGGGGGGGACATTTTATTTTGAGAATTGCTTTGATTTGAAATCGTATCTGATGAACCCATGAGATGCTTATTGAGTTGATGCTTCAATATAGCATTACATATATCTTCTCTTTTGGTATTTGAGGTGTATGATAAAGGATTGATTTCTGATGTGTCATTTTGATATTCATTTCTTTTCTCTTTTATTCGATTTGATTTGCTTAGAATAAAATAGTCTTCTTCTATTTTCTTATTAGCATGAATACCAAGGTCATGACTTTTCATTTCATTTTTTGGGGTAATCATGTTTGCATAGAGTTCTCCGAATAATTTTGCTCGGTTTAGTTGTTCTGTATTACGATACCTTTTAAAAATTGAATTTAAAAACAATGAAAGAAACATGCGACGATTATAATGATATTTTTTGATCAAAAATAAAAATTCAGTCTAGCTTCGCAAAAATCTGAAAAGGAATCATGTGATCCATTGTTCATCTTTCTTTTGAATAAAGCATAAATAGATAATCTTGATTCTTATGAGAATGACCCATAACTTTATTGGATTTGAAAACCCCCCGTATTAATTTCCCTGTACTCTAAAGCAATTGTAGAACAGGGCATCTCTTGGATCTATCGAAGGGAGGTATTCAGAGATGTTTCTTGAAGGATACCGTACAAAAGAAGTGATTCTTGACGAAGATATCTTTTTGTGAGCCCATTTTTTATGTTTAAAAAATGCAAGTTAGAGTTTCGTACGTAAATCATATGTACTGAGACATCCTAAACTTTACCATGTTTGCAACACTTCTGTATCGATATATAATGCTCATCATCATCATCATCATCATCACCATCATCTACCCCAACCAATTCCAATAGCAAAGCTGTGTCAGAATATTTAGGATTGCCCCTAAAGAAACTTCATATTTTGAAAATAGTTCGAAAAGTAAATAAAGAAATACTCCACTAAAATGCAATGAGTTTCACCCTGTTGAATTCCAAGGATCAACTTCAGTTTTCAGATTTTTCATCAATTGTACAGGATGGACCTATGGTGAGTCTCTTCATTATTTTATTTGTTGACAGCGTTCCTCCGCTCTTTCAGTCTATTGACAGCATAATTCTCTATATTTCACCGATTCCCTATCGACGTAAAGGTAGACACTGATGACGAATTAGTTCGATTTAATATAACTAAAGTATCTTTAGCTAAGAGGGCTCAAAGTAAAACAAGTAAAACATGCCTAGAGAAAAATCTTGGTAACGCCGATGCTTTTGAAAATCAGGTTGGTGGTTACAAACCTGATAACGTTAGGAAAATCTTTTTAAAATCTCACCACTTTGTTTTGAAACCATTGCAAACAAAGAATCGTGGGATCAAGGAAGTCGCATTTTATGAAGCTATTCAGATTGCTAAAAGGAGAACCAATATAGAATCGGATTCAGAATTAATTCATCAATGGCTTCAAATAAATATGATGAGTTTTAGAACCAAGGAGAAACTGATATCGAAAGACTCAACCGATTTAATGCTGAAGAGAATGAAACATGAAATTGAATTATTGAGACGTGTTGCTTCTTTTGTTCCTCCCTACCATGGTGTTGTTCAACTCAAGCATGAAGGAATATCTACAGATTCATGCTCTTACATGTTGTTAGATGATCTTAGCTATAAGTGCCGACGCCCTTGCATTCTGGACTTAAAAATGGGATGTCAAACCTATGAGCCAGATGCTTCAATTGAAAAAATCCGACAAGAAGTGCAGAAGTATTCCAAGCAACGTGATTTTGGTTTTAGAATAGTAGGTATGAAAATATATGAAAGAGAAGAATCAAATGAAAAAACTCATGTTTTTGATAAATATTACGGTTACAGTCTCAATTCATGGGATAAAGTTTTAGATTCCTTTCGTACTTTTTTTTATGCTCCGATGCCAATTGAGAAACGTTTTTCTCCAACTATGCTATCCAAAATGAGCTCAAGTATGCTGACGTGCAAATACAACATACTGGTAAAGCTTCTATCAAATTTATCAAGTCTCCAGAAGTGGTTTGAAGTTAATGATACCTTCAGTTTTTATGCAAGTTCTCTTCTTACAGTATTTGATTCTAAGCATTCTATTGACAAGCCAATATATGAGCATAAAGATACGGGTTCTGATGCAGTTGATTCTATAGCACATAGCGGAGTGCACATGATTGACTTTTGCCATGTCCGCAGAGAAAGAGGTGGTCAACCTGGATATTTACATGGAATCAAAACTTTAATTCAAATGTGGAAAGTCATTCAAAACGAATTAAAAATAGCGATATCATGCCTCAAAGAAAATGATGTCCATGAATAGTTTGTCATGAAATCAGCTAACTGTTTTAATTTTAATTTAATTTCTGAATATAGAGGATACATATTTAAAGAATAACAATCATACTCTATCCTACCCATAACGAAGAAGTGGATGGATTTATCAACATTGCATAATTAATCTTTAGCTAATTTCACTCTTATTATATTCCTCTACAATAATGAGTCACGCTAAAATTGAATGGAGTCTATTTTGTTACTGCAGTTTTGTTTTGAAGAGATGATTGAATTTAATGATAAGAGATAATCATCACAGCAAATGTACCTATATGGAGAAAAAAAATCAATCGGCATGATTATGCACCTTCACTCATACATTTCCAGCAACGGATGGGTCATAAATAATACAGATTGAAAATCACTCATTGCTATTAGAACAATTAAAATTAATATCATATACAACAACTTAACGAAGGCCGTAAACCGAAGTAGCGTCGTAAGACAATATGCGTATGTAAGAGACCTAGGACCTAACTACCTGAAAGAGCGTTCGTGGGACTATCAAAGTTCAAATAATGCCACGTTCCTCTAGAAAGAACACAGCAACAACAACAACAACAATACAACAACTTAACGAATGAAAATGTTAATTTGAGTATGATGTGCATCAGCCTTTTTTTGCTTTCCAAAATAGGTACTATACGTGGTCGTAGGTGAAAAAGACCAATCAAACGAGAAATCATCTATTTTCTTTTCTTATACATTTGTCGTAAACGTGCTACATAAGAACCCAAGGTTTAAAAGTGTCAAGTTTTGGGGAATTGATTCCTAGCGCGTCATAGCAATTTGACACTATAGCACGACTGCATTACTAAATAGAAATAAACCTTGACAGACATCAGCAAATCCAATTTGAGTTATAGATTCTTTCGTTGATGGCATTGGAAAATACAAAACATTACATTTCATTTCATACTTTGTGGATGAAAATATTTTCAATCATAACTAGAAGACAAATTTTCATCGCATAATATACAATTTTCTTTGGTGAAATCGAATTTTACTTTAATCCATCATGACAACATCAAAGCACATGCAACATCTACAAACAAACATTTATGAAATTCGATCGCAAGCTTATGAATCAATTGAAAATATCATAGACAACAATCCCCAACTTCAGACTCTGATCGACAATTTACCTGCAGTACAGGAGAAAAGTTCTGACATCCTAGGACTTATATTTATACCTCGAACAATTCTACGCCAATTAATATTATGGATTGCTTTGGATTTAGGAGCTATAACAGTAAAAGAATTAGTCATAATCATAAAAGCTTTAGCGTCCCACTTTTCGTCCCGATCTAGATTGATCCGTCAATTGCAACGTAAGCAACAAAATGCTCCATCACAAGATGAATGGATGGATTTGGCGGAACAAATGGATTCCATTCAAGGAAATGACACATGGAGATCCGATCCAAACTGTGCACTTTATGAAAGTGACCGTATTGCGGCAAGAATGGATGAATATGTACACTTAATGCGTCGGCAAGATATTTTTGATTTGATGTTCACCTTAAGGGGTGGAATAGGAAGAAATAAATTTGGTCTTTTACATCCTGGCCTGTTTACGAAAGCTATGGCAGGTAGTAAATTGCTTGTAGAAACATATCATAACGTTGTCTGCGCAGCATTGGATTATGTTTGTGATGCTCCTGTTTTACCAAACGAGGATCCTATACCAACTGATGCTAGGTTGGCTTTCTTTAATGAAACTAGACATTCTTACGGGCGCACTGCACTGCTTCTCAGCGGTGGTGCTGCATTGGGGTTTTATCACGTTGGAGTAGTTAAAGCATTAATGGAAAATGGGCTAATGCCAAGAGTTCTTTCTGGAGCATCAGCTGGGTCTATTGTTTGTGCAATGGTTGGAACTAGAACAAATGAAGAATGTACTCGGGATTTCTTTCATTTTCAAGGAACTCAGGCACCAGGACATTATGGCCAGTTACGATTCGATTTTTTTCGGCCACTTGAATCCGGAAAAGAAAAACATATTTCCAATTATTCATCCAACACTAATGCCTTTATAGAGGTCCTTAATAATCCTGCAGGAGCTTTCAAAGACGGAAAGAAAACATGGCAAACTTTTATGCCAATACCACTTCGTAAATTCACTTCTGCTATTTATGATGTCATTACAGGGAATACTAGACCCAAAGATATTCTCATGAATGATACTCAACATTTTCGTGCCTGTTGTAAGATTAATATCGGGAATTTCACATTTCAGGAAGCTTTCGACCGAACTGGTAGGATTTTAAACATCACGGTCTCACCACAAAATAAATCTGATCCGCCACGACTGCTAAATTATCTTACTGCTCCTCATGTTTTAGTATGGAGTGCTGCTGTTGCTTCATCCTCACTTCCTGGTGTTTTCCAGCCAAATAAATTATTGGTAAAAAATTCGGATGGTACTGAGCGATATGAAAGTGCATCTGGTGCTGCATTTTTAGATGGATCAATGGAAGCAGATTTACCAATGCAACATTTATCTGAGATGTTCAACATCAATCATTTTATTATTAGTCAGGCTAACCCTCATGCCATATTCTTTTCACCTATGGGGCTTATAAAGACAACTATATGGTCTAATCCTGTAATTGGGTTTTACACAAATATATTGAGATTTGTGAAAAATCAAGTCAAAGCATGGGTGCGAAATATTGTGGAATTAGTCGGTGGACAAAGAGTTGCTCCAATTTGGGATACAAGAAGAAGTTTTGTCAGCCAATTCTTCACGCAAGAATATGAAGGTAGAGATACCGATATAACACTAAATCCGTGGTCTGGAAGCTTATCACTCTTTGGTGCTTTTATGCATATCTTGTACAATCCGAGAAAAGAAGAGTTTCTTGAATGGATCAGATCTGCTGAGCGTGTAACTTGGAAGCATATACCAGAAATTAAGAGTCACATCGCAGAGGAAATAACTTTAGATCAATGTGTGCAAAGACTAAGAAGAAAATTAGTCAAAGAATCATGGGAAGCGAAAATGCAACGTGCGCGTTCAAAGCAACAGAATTCTAGTGGCGTGCTATCAGATACAACTGATGAAAAATTAGGGCAACGGGTTCCTAGCTTCTTCACCAGTCCTAGTTTGGTAAATATGAGTGGGTTGGGTATTGGAGATAGGTTGGATCTCAAATTTGAATACAATGGAAGCAAACAAGACGCGTCCGTGTCAAAGGATTTAGAAATGAAAGATGAAATTGGAAAAGAAATGGAAGTTCCGGTGAATTCAGGATGGGACGGAAGAGGTCTTAGCGGAAATCGCTCATTGAATAGTTTAGACCAAACTGATTCTGCAGGCTCAGGCTTATTTTCGCATGACTCTTTACGAAGAATCAGATCTAATTCTAGCGCATCAGGAATCTTTGTTGATGCAAGTGATGATGAATCAAGCTCAAACGGAGATATCACTGGCCACCATCAATTTATGAATAATGCATGGGATAGAGATATTTTAAACAAGAAAAGGAATGTCCACGCAACAGTCACCAATCCTGGCGACGATGGTTACGTTAAAACATGCAGTATGGCGGAATTCTACTATAGCAGACGGAGGAGCTGTAGTCAGTCAAACCTGCAGCAGACCATTCATCTTTTGAATAGCGATGAAAGTAAAAGAGAATGGAAGAGTAGCCTTGATCTAAGCGAACACGCTAAACATAATCGAGGCTAGTAAGGATGCACATTCCTTAATAGTGAAGTAATCTGTCACAGTAGTCAATTTTTAAAATATCAAATGTAAAAATAGTTAAGAACAAAAGATGATTTTTTTTTAATCTAAATAATATCGAGAGAAATTGAATAGCTCAAAATATGAAATAGCTGACCCATCCTTCAGAAGTTTCAATTGTTTAGAGGCAAACATTATTACGCCATTCATAAAATGACATGTTTCGACGATATTCAGACAGAGACCAGGATTTAAGCTTGGATATATACACCCGTTCAAGATAGGCTTATGGCACCATATATTTCCGGTCTGAGAGGGTATCCAAATATATGGAAAACAATGTGTTACGAACTCAAAATATTCGGTGATCCACAAAGCCGAGGTAGGTCGGTAGGGAAATTAGAGAGAGACACTGCTATTTTTTTCCTTGGAAAATTTCTGATCAGAAAAAGGGAAGAACGATGAGAAAAATATTTCTTATTGCTTTGATCATATATTGTAAAATAAGAAGAATAGATATCGCTTCATGAATCTCCCAGAGTACATGTACATGGATGAGCACAGTGCACTCCCTTTAGAGTGAAGCCATCCACATTCGTTACAACGCATTGTCTGCGTTCACCAAACATGTTGTGTTGCTATTGCACACTATAGGAAAACTTTCTACCCACTGTAAAAGAGCGAAGGCCTAGTAATGGTGCATAATGTATTCCAGCTTTAATCATACCTTTATCCATATTTATACAGTTAGTCACTAGCTTACCTTCAGGTACATATCATCTTCAAATAACAATAATAAGCCCTACTAATCCCATTTGAAAAATTGGGCAAGCTTCACAAGATTTCGATGTATCTCAAACGAAGCACTTATTATTATCAAGTCAACCTGCTGTTGCCATATCGAAATCAATGGTTGTTATACACGGCACTCATTATCCACCATTTTTTTATATGCCAATACAGTTTGTTTACGAATTTGTGCGGTAAAGATGCAGCCTGGAATGATTCTTTATTTTCAAATCGCCGCATAGAATAACTGCTACTGCTGGTTCATATTCATACATGAGTTCTCCACCATTACAAATAATTAAAAATCAGAAAAGACAAAAATAAAAAAATGTTGAATTCCAAAGCTATGATGATTTTCTCACATTTTGACTCCCGACTTTGATCAAATAATTCTTAAAAAAAATTATTTGACATTATCGCCAACATAGTAATGTTCATGGAACTTGTAATAAATTCGTAACAATACAGCTCCTAATAATTCTAGATCTATATACATTGGTGCTGGAAAAATCCCTTTTGTAAGATGTTCATACATTTCTTAATGATTACAATTGATCAGCAGCAATTATCTTTCAACAATATAAGGGAGATAATTTTCGATATATTTGTGTCATCGCTCATACTAAGTTTTGTAGCTGTCTTCATTCTATATTATAAGATTGAAATTAAATCAATATAGACTTTTCATTCTGCTTAGAAAGGGAACATCAAGAAGAAAAAAAAACAGAATATAGGACATACAGAGAAGAATCGTGTATTATTCTAAAAAAACACATGATAAATTTGTAGATAAGAATATATTATTGCAATTCCATTCACATACCATCGTCTCTTTGCAATAAATATCCTTACAAATATGGACATCTGGAATCAGAACAAGCACTATGTCGTAGAACTCGCTTTTCGCATTCGGATTTTCCAATTCAGAAATGAATTATTTGTGATGAAAATACAAAGAATAAAAATATGAAAAGAAGATAATTCCATTGCTTAAAAAATTATTCTGTATTTTCTTTTGTTCCGAATGGTTGCATTTTATTGTTATATATTTGAACATGAAAATTTTGATATTCCATCCTTTGATTCTTGCTATGATTCAAAATTTATCGTCAAGAAAATGTAAACCATAATTATTTTAATCAGTGCCACACTTTTCCTTCAATGCATCAGCAACCACCGCAGCAACCTCATCTGGTTTTTGTGTTCCATCAATCTCAACACTAATATCTGTGTAGCATCCCTTCACAGCAGCAACATTGTCATGGAATTGTTCTAGCCTTACTTTTACTTTCTCTTCTGTATCATCACTACGTTGCTCTAATCTAGCCAAAACTTCTTCGTCATCAGGAGGAGAGAAGGTCATGTGATAAATTTTTCCAGTTTCTGGATCTGTACGTCTTCCTACCACGCGTTCGACGAGAATTTCATCGGGAACATTGAGAAAAAGGAAGCAATCGGCAGTAATTCCAGCGGCAGCAAGTGCATCAGCTTGAGCGCGTGTTCTGGGAAATCCATCAAGAAGCCATCCTTTTTCTTGGCAATCGGTTTCATCGAGACGATCTTTAACCTATAATATGTAATTCGAAATGGAGGTTAGGTGTATAAATTTAGCTTCGAAAAAAGAAATCAGCTGCTCGTCTTCATTCTGAAAATAGATAACCCCAACTGTAGGCAAGAAAGAATATACTTGAATCATCATATCCAATCATGAGGCAATTTCGAGCTATGATTCCCTTCCTTTCACAAAAAAATGTAGTGCTTGAAAACTAAGCTGTTCACACTCATATCTTTATTCACTCATAAAAACTTACCACTCCAATAATAACATCATCTGGAACCAATTTTCCAGCATCCATAAATTCTTTGGCACTGACACCAACCTCTGTCTTGGCAGCAACGGCAGCACGGAGCATATCTCCTGTACTCAAATGAACAACACCAAAATTTTTTTGAATTTGTTCACATTGTGTTCCTTTACCAGAAGCGGGTGCTCCTGCAATAATGATACGAGGTGTGGAAGAAGAATCTTCAGTAGATTCTTCTGCCATGAAAAGACAAGAAGCGGACCATGTATTGGGAGTAGATGGGATGGTGATGGTGGATGAGGTTAGTGCAGGTTTCACTCCCCAGGAAGATTGGGGAAGGGTTGGAACAAAGGCCGAGGTGCTAGCCAAGAGGGTGAGGGAGGTTACTAGTTGAGCTAACATGATGTTAATATTCGTTGTGTTGATTCAAAAGTCAATGAGCAGAAGATGGTGTTATTACAACGTAGAAAAACACATTTCATGTGTGTGACGATGGCTGGACAGTTGTCGTGGCCAAGTTTAGATCGTCCGATCTTTTCTCATTATTTTGACTCATATAGATTGCATTTCCACCCTAAAGTAAGTTGGTATGATTTTACACACCGGAATCAATTGATGGATTTGTTCTTGAAGGGACCTAAGGAGGAAGTACGTACTTTATCCAGCATAGTACATATATATGCACTCCCGTACGAATACGAATGTATGTACGCTACAATATTTAGTTTTGGTGCTACATACTCTTTTGAATCACATGGATGATGCCTCATCTTTCCCAAGTGTCACACTCTGATGCACAAAGCGATATTTTTAACATTCATTTTAAATCTACGGGAGCAACCAACTATACTAAATTCTACATAATTGTTGTTATTGTGGCCATTTAGAATCTCTTTTACCGTAGGATTCCATCACAGCAGGGCGAATATTACCTAGACAACAAAAGAATCTCACGATCGGAGGTCGACCTTATTGTAATCAAGGGAACTCGTTTCTTCTAGTCTACAAACTGATTAATTTTATCTTTCTCAAATAACTTTAATACAAGCATCCCATTTATTACCATGATAAGAATATCCTTACTTCTTCTGGCAGCAGGATATTCCATCACAAATGCCTTTGTCCCTTCTACACTCCCTTGTCCGCCACTACATACTCGCACTGTCACTGCCACATCCATACTTGCCACTAAACCCGAGGTCTCTCCAGAAGAACGAGAAACTGCCATTGCTAAAGCTACTAAGGCCATGACCAATTTTTCTAATAAATACATGGCCAACACTGAGACAAAACTCTGTACCGACAAATCCATAGCGGCAGTCGTAATTAAAGGCCTCGCCGAGCATAAGGTCGATCTAGGAGCTCCTTTATGCCCCTGTCGATTTTATGATGACAAAGAACAGGAAGCAAAGGATGGATTTTGGAATTGTCCTTGTGTCCCCATGAGAGAACGACATGAATGTCACTGTATGTTGTTTTTAGCAGAGGACCATGCTTTTGCAGGAGAAGAAACGGTAGGTTCTTGGACATTTGATTAATGCAACCTATGTGAATTTGTTTTATTTTACATTCCCATAATATTATCTCATATGTCTATATTTTTGAAATTTATAGCAAATTTCAGTGGAGGAGGTGATAGATCTTAGCAATGGAATTGAAAGCTAAAAGTCTCTCGTTCACTTCCTTTCCGTCATTCAACGTGACATCATCCTCTTACTCCATTCGAAATGAACGATGTATGGAGAAACGCTCTCCCATTTTTCATTTATCTTGACGCAAGTATTTCATGTATTAAAATTAATAACGAATCGAAGCCATTGGTTTGCTCCATCATAAAATATGCAAAAATTACGAACTAAGAATTTCCATTTGAACTCTTTGCATCTAAAAAAAAAGAATAAATATTATAGCATTGTTTTATCGGTAAAGTCAAAAGCTACATATTAATTAGAACTGGTGAAACTCTGGGCCCTATCGCAGTCTAATGCCGGAGCAACCACTGTAAACGATTTTAGCCACAAACAAACAAACAAACAAACAAAGAAACATATGAATTAGAACAACTTCATTTTTCTTCTACTTTTGAAATAAAAAGAAATCCACAAAACTGAATGTACACAGTATATTGTATAGTACCATCACACAGTTTGATGCCAATATTAACTAATATATTTCTTCTAAAAAAATTTTGTAAGCATTGCTTCATGAATTATAGCTCATTTTATGATTGGCTGTGATTGAAAACTAAATCTCTTTTCAGAAGCATATACAACATCATTTTATGTATGCTCATGAAACTTCAGCCGTCATCTCGTGATAGCTCAGTTGGTAGAGCGGTGGACTGTAGTTGTTATAGTCATCCATCGGTCACTGGTTCGATTCCGGTTCGCGAGAATTTTTTGTTTCTTATAGGTTTTGAAGATTTTTTTAGTTAAGAATGCTTCGTAGACAATATAATCTATTTCATACGAACCTAAAATTATTGTATTGCAACAAATTCAATCAAACGGTGAAGGACAGGATAAATTCACGGCAAGAGATTCAAAGGTTGAAATTAAAAGAAGTAATTGATAGTGCTCTTGGAAATCGTAGTCTGGATTGCATTTCGAGTTTTCTACCACACGAGCGAATCCTCTCATTGTGGGAATGAATTAACTACACATGCTTTCACATCCTGCGCTTTAATTTGGTTCGGGCACGCATCGTCATAAAAATGAACAAATACCAATTTATGAAACAGGCAAAGACCATTTCAAAGTTACTTAGTCAGATCCCGACTGAAAAGAATGACAGAAGTTGTGTTTCAACGAAAAACTCTGATTCCTTGAACGAAAACATAGTATTACATGACGAGAACGAATGGAATGAAATGCCAAATATTTTTCATTTGTTGCATGATTGGGTGCTAGTACAAAATATTAACGATTCAATTCAAACAAGTGGAAGTGATGGCGAAGTGGCATTCGAAAGCATGGTATATTTGGAGCATCCATTTATTTTACGAAGTTGGGAACAAGGCGCACAAAAAGACCTATTGTTTGAAACTGATAGTTTAACCAAGGCTCTGAGAGATGAAATGGTTGAAGAATCGGAAGAACTTCAAGATCCTGATGCAATAGAAGAAGATATTGATTTCAAATCATTTAGCAGAAAGAATAGAGTGGTCGGAGAGTGGAAATTTAGTATTGTTTTTCATGACATATGGCAAGTGCCGGTTCTTTATTTCCAAGCAAATTTTTTGGATGGAACAAAATGCGCGCGTTCTGATATCTTACGTGCACTGAATATAAATGAAGACCAAAGCAAGGAAAAGCAATTTTTAGAGAATGGATTTAGAGAGGCGTGGGACTTTATTTCTGAAGAAGAGCATCCGATCACAGGAATGCCTTCCTATTTCCTTCATCCTTGCAAAACTTTAGAGCGGTTGAATTTGATAGTTAATACTTTGAAAAATCCTGTGCCTGGTGGAGCTTTTTCCTATGACAGGAACGTTGCAAGTTCCGAAGATCTTTTGATTATTTGGATGACAATGATATTACCCACTGTTAGATGTAAATTGGACACAAAAGTAATAAGGTTCTTGCAGGAGAATTCAACAAAATCAATTTCTGACATCGTATAAATTGATACTAACACGGTAGCATAAAGATGTAGAAGCATGACAACTCATTCATAAATTTAAACGATCTTTTCACTAAATTGATATGCCATGTCGCTATAATCGTTTCTTTAAACTGTATAATGATTCCTTTATTCTGCACAACTCACTTAAACATGACATCAAAACAAGTCTAAAATTAAACATCAAGAAATTGCAAACCAATTTACAATAAACAACAAAAATAATTTAATTTGACAATATATAATGATTTTTGGCATCTTAATGACCTTTCATGGACATCTAGTTCCCATGTTTATAATTTTGTTCGCAAATCTAATTTTAGTGATGTAGTTCACGAAATAGGTGTACTAGCAAGAACTGATGCGAATGATTCTTCCTACGGCAAAAAATGTGCCGAGGACAAATAAAAATACATTTTTATGCTAGCTTAAATGATCATATAGATTTATCATGAATTGGTTCACTTCAACGAATAATACTAATAGGAATCAGAATTTCCAACATGGACTTGACTCAAGCTCCAAATACCAATGAATTAGAACTCACGCAGAGCTATGATATTGAAGATGAGACGAACAGGATTGACCATCTGACAGAAGAAAAAGTATTGAAACTATATGAAGAAAATCCTGCAAGCGTGGAAAATGATGAAATAATTTTCTCCCATAATGGAAAAGCGCGTCCATTAGCATTTCTAAAGGATAAGCTGACCCCATTTAAAATTCTGATTGGGCGTTCAGACGAATTTGATATAGTGATACCCAATGATAGGGTTGACGGAAAAAGTGGGATCTCAGGAAAGGTATTTTTCCTTGGCAGGGATATTGAAGGTGACATGTATCTTATTTCAATGAATAGTGATGGAGTCAATAATATAATTGACTCGAGCACTGAGGACGAAGTAAGTCTGAAGAACAAACTGAAAGGACAACTTTAAACTTGAAAGCAGATAAATTGTGATTAACAATTTATTGTTTTTGTGGACGACAATACTCAAAAGACAGTAAATTATTTAGCACTGGAGTTATGGTGATCAACGTCCCATCCTTCGAGAATGAATTTTCTGGCATTCTCCAAATGGCAAACGATTCCAAAGTGTACCCAACGAATGATCAAGAAATGATCCAAAATTATTTTCAAATGCATAATACCTTTATTCAAGATTTTTAACAATTACCAGTGCAATATAATTGGAAACTATATTGGAAACTATATTGGAAACTTCCTTCGAGTGATTTTTCTCAAGTGAAGATGATTCATTTTCACAGTCCCAAATTGGGTCGTGGATTGGAGGAATTGGCGACCTGTAATGTCATTGCCATGTTTCCGGAATTTGAATACCCAGAATATTTGAGCATGATGATGCAGAGTGTATGTTGCGATCGTGGAAGGGTTGCTGAATGGAGTTTGCAGGTGATCCATAATTTAAAAGCACCCATGGAAGACGTATGTTATTAATGAAAATGTGTTTAACTTTGCAGTAATCTTGAATAATATATACATTAAAAACAATTAGATTTTCTTTTATTCTGCTGATAAATTCGGAATCTCATCCGTTCCTTCATTTTCTTCCCCTCTTTCCTTTCCTGGTATGTGTTGCGATGAAAACACCTCTTGTAGTAATGCTAGTGATTTGGCCAAATCCCCTGTATTCAATGTTGATCGAAATTGATTTTGTTTTTGCTGTTCCTTTCGTTGAAAATTCATCGCTGTAGCTCCAGTCCTTTTGACTTTTTGCAATGCTGCCATAAAATCACGTTCTTCAACAGACCTCGCCTTAATTTTTTTCATTTTTTGTGTGATGTTGTTCGATGATTTTCCCGAAACAGCATTTTGACTTTGCTCCTTCATTAATTCCCGAATCGGTTCCATTGCAGCAGCACGGCATAATTCCTTTAAATCACTTCCACTGTACCCTATCGTGACTTTGGCAATTTTGGGTAATAATTTTCGTGCTGATCGAGACATTTCCTGTTTTTCTAAAAATAATGCTAGGATTTGCAATCGACTTTTCTCGTTGGGTAGACCAATCTCAAAGGTTCTGGGCAATCTTCGTAGAATAGCTGAGTCTACATCAAATGGACGATTCGTCGCACCCAACACCATGATCGTCTCCTGTACATCCTTACCCTCCTGAGTTAACATCCCATCCCAAAGCGTCAAAAATTCACTCTTCATTGTACTCGTGGCACTATTTTCACTTCCATCTCTTTGGTTCAAAAAGGTGTCCAATTCATCTATGAAAATAACCGAGGGAGCTAATTTTTGGGCCAGACTAAAGACTGCACTGACCAACTTATTTGATTCTCCGAACCATTTGTCCATAATACTACTTAATCGCACATTGATAAAGGCAGCACTGCCTTCTCCAGCCATTGCTTTCGCCAACATGGTTTTTCCAGTTCCAGGAGCTCCATACAGTAACACTCCACGGGGAGGTGACACTAATCCGGATTTGGAGATAAACAATTCTGGATGACGGAGTGGTAATACGACCAGATCCCATAATTCAGATTTCATGTCATCAATCCCGCCAATATCTTGAAATCGAGTTGGGATTTGAGTTGGATCAATCACATCAGATGCGATTGCGGCTTCATATTGATTCAGACTAATCTCGGATATTTTGGGTCGTTTCGGGGTGTTAGTATCCGCATTTAATTCGTTAGTATTTTTTGAATTTTGAGAAGTGTTAGATTTGGAAAAAATGTTTTGAAGCCGGTTAAGAGATTCCTTAGAGGAGGGATAATTGGAATGACTGTGTTGATACTGTTTTACAAGGTAGGTAATGGCCATCCGGGAGACTACGTAGATACCCATGAATACCAGAGTTTCTTTGAGGACATCTTCCACTGTAATGGTAGAGGGTGAATTGGTGCTGGTGGTGCTTTCTTTTGCGCTGGCGTTGTTATTTGATCTCGCCATGACGTTATTATGGTGGTAGTAGAAGGAGATATAAGGAACGTTCTCTGTTCCAAAAAAAGAAAAGAGAAAAAGAAGACAAAGTTGTAGTTGTGGATAGAAACAAGTGCATCCGTATGCACGAATGCGATTCTTGCAACAATGATTTTTTCTTTTCTCTAAATATAATGATTAAATCTAGGGGCCCGAATATAAGTGTGTAAAGTGGATATGATAAAGTTATATTGGAAGGTTTCTCTGTACATTTCAGTATCGTTCCTACACAACTCAGGCCGCGACCATCAAAACCATACTCTCTTTTTTTTATGTTTTTTCATTTGCGGTTTTGATCCCTTTTGTTGCACTTAAATTTGTCAAAAAATACATCACCACCAAAAGTGAAAAGAATCAGCATCTTACCTTAACCTCTCCCTCATCCCATGATCCACTTACATTCAACTGTTTCATAGCAAATCCATAATATTCAAAAATAAAACTCATGTCCAACCCGTTTGGTGGATTTGTGCACACATCCCCCATCTCTTCACCCCATCATGATCCTCTTCATACCATCACCTCCAACATCCTTCGAGATTATTTTGGCCCCACAGTCCAATCCATAGGTGATTGTCTTCTACGCAGAACCTGTACTGGCAGCCTACATTCTCCATCCAATACTTTAGACATTGAATCTCCTGGCCATTCCTTTCGAGAAATTGAAACCACCTTTCAACAAATCTGTCAACGCCCCTACAATGAAGAACGACATTTATTAGTCCAGCATTGCAATCGTAAAAATAAAAAACAGGTAGGTATACACATGGCCAAAGGACCTGAAAGTTCTGGATATGTCGTAGATCCAATGACTATCCGTGCTGCACTTTTGGTGTTGATTCAGCATTCGATTGTGGTGGTGCTTTCTCATGAAGACGAAAAATCATCCAAATCGAAGAATAGATATGAAAAATATCGATATAAACTGGATCCAAATAGGGCAAGATATATTCCTCGGTATCCTAGGTTTGTAGAGCATGTTAAGGATGCCATTGATGAAAATGCAGGGGCGGTGATGGAAGAGATTTTATTACAGGGGAGAATGAGGGCAGAGGATGTTGTTACGATGACTATGGAGAGTGTGTATAGATATCTATCAGCAGGACGTGATGATGATGACGATAAAAAGGGAGATAATGAGGACGAGGTCAACGATTCTGAGAGTAAGTTGGAAGGAATGTCAGAAAAAGAAAAAAGTGAATGTATGAATAAACAAAAAGAAAAACTTGAACAAAACAAGGAATTGGAACTAGCAGAAAAAAATGAAATTCGAGTAGGAGTATTAAAAAGTTTCAAAAAGTTAGTGGAGGGTGGATATTTGGAACAAGTAGAGTCTATTCAAATTTCTCCACAAATTGGTGACGATGAAAACTCCGCTCCACCCAAGAAAAAAGCTAAACTCGAATCTGAACCAGTCGATGATCTCCTAGATACGGATGATGAGATGGACACAACGCCACCACAAAAATCTGATGAAACAGTAGATGATTATGAACATGATCTCTCACCCGGGAGAGGCATACCCCATGATGATCCAAACACACTTCAATTACTTCGAAAACAACCCTATCAACGTCTATTTCCCGTTGGATCTGTCTGGAGGATCAATATCCCAATGTGTCACAGTATGCTACGTGCTTTAACATTAGGAAATCTCATTCAGGAAAGATATCAGGAGAAAATCCCCGCGGCAGGAAGCATCATTACTGCAGCACTAAAATTCCAATCGCAACAAAATTATGCTCCCAATTTTCATGCTACCAATCCAAACGAAGAAAAAGGAATCTTTACCGCAGAGCAATTAATGGATTACATCCCTACACCGGTCTTACATGCCTTTCAAAATAAAGCTGGTGGGGGAAAGAGTAATATCCATAATGCGTTAGTCCAATTGTCTCAACAGGATTGGCCTCAAGTGGTCATGGAAGCGGAAGGGGGGAGATTTGAATTGGCAACAAGGCAAATGGTAAAATATGTTCAGGGCAGGATATTGCATCAGGTTGTGAAGGATAATATGGGGGATATTGCTGCTAGGATTTGTAGTTTATTGGAAGTGAAGGGTTGTATGGAGACGGATTCAATTGCCAAATCTGCAATGGTACCCGTTCAGGATGTCCGAGAAGTAAGTTGTGATAAGTATTTCATTCGATGAAGAGAATGCAATATAATCTTACATGCATCATCATTTTTCTATTATTTCAGATTGTCCATAAACTCTACAAGGCCAAATACATCAGTTACATATGCCTAAATCAAAACAAGCAATATATATCCAACACTTCTATCCATTTATGGACTGTTGAAAAGGATAAAATGTATCATACAGTATTAGGAAATGTTTGTATGGCCTACTTACATTTACGATTACGACGACAACATGAGATGGCAGTAGGAAAAGACTGGATTGAACGTGCCAAAGAGGCTGAGACTAATGATGAGAATGATTTTGTAGAAGATCAATTAAATTACCAAAAATTTTGCGAGGGATTGTTACGTTTGGATAATTATTTGGTGCAATTGGATGAGACTATCATGGTGTTGAGAGATTATTAGCTAGGTTTGACTTGTTTTCAAATGCACGAGAAAATCTAGATGAAGATAATATATAACCTTTCTTTGCAAATCGTTCCTTCTTTTTTAGAATTATCTATTGCTGTAGTTCTATTTCATAGTTGGGTTTGATGCAGCATGTTGATTTATTAATTCATCAAATGAGCTGAGCACAAGTCCATGGCCCATGAAGAAGTAGTAAATGGATCATTCTGAATTCCATTCATACCAATACCACACATGAATTGACGACTCAGTGCAAAGAAAAATTCAATGGTAAAAATGGGGACAAACAAAAGTAATAATCCAACAATCACCAATTTGTTTTCGTTTTTCCCATGTCCAATGAATGATTTGTTTGGATCTGACGAAAAAGAATTCCATGAGGGTGGTGATGTATCCTTTTTGGAAATCTTTCGATTGTAAAATATGTAATTTTCAGGTCGACTAATTTCTTTCCAGGATTTTTCATCAAAGACAGATTTGTCTAGGTCGTTGGTATTGATCTCGGTAGTGTTGCTTTGGTTCAAAGAGAGTATGTTTGCAGTTTCTAATGCAGGGCCCTCTAATTTAGAAATTTGGAGAGAAGGAGGTTGCCATGGAACAAAAAATGCAGCCCCCGTCTTAACTTGTAAGAAAGAATACGCAATTGCTAATGTTATTCCAAGAACAAATCCTTCTAATGTTTCTTTTGGACCCAGTACGTCTATTGATTCAGGAGATGATGATAAGAGAACAGAAAATGAGTCGAATTGAATTGGAACACTTGTGGTGGGTAGTGCCTCAATCAGTGTATTTATGCCATTGTTGGTTAAACCATCGGATATATCTAATGCCTGGACATCATCTATTGTCAATGTAGAAGAAAATGTGGTTGTCGGAAAATAAGAAATCTTGCTGGATTTCGGCAATATCGTTTGGAAACAATGCCCTTTCTGATTATGGATAATTAGGATGCATAATTGAAAGAAAAAGGGGACACATTTAAAAAACAATTGCTTCATTGCTTCCAGTTCGATAGAATACACAAGACTTTTAGTTATTCTCTGTCACTTAATGTTGTTTGGCTGAATAATAATATAAACCACCTCATAGTATTCTAGAGAGAGATACATAAGATTCAATAAGATAATGTACAAAAATTCTACGTGAAGAGTATATGTAAGATTTTGCAGTGAAGAACGCTTTTCCACTCAAGTTTTGAACCCTCTCTTGACGAAAACAATATGTTACAGATTTGATTTATAACGGAGTGCTTTGGAAGCGTGCAATTTAATGATTGTGATGTCAAATGAAAATGTGCTTTTTCAATTTTCAGACATAATCTTTGAAAACTGCTAAATAGTATATTACTTTACAGATAAAGAAATATTGATACAATCTATCGTATTCACTGATTTCTGAACACGACTACATTGTAGCCTTTTTCTGTCACATGCAACGTATTGAATATCACGTAGACTTTCTTCGTGAGACTAGGTAGATCTACATCAATACGATTCACAGCATGTCACACTTTAAACTCAAAACAATAAAATTATTAATCACAA
>Ga0209092_10001281_pt1 | contig 24914 bp, 22 predicted proteins | sample FraStrMetagenome_FD_187446 | JGI IMG/M metagenome (GOLD analysis project Ga0209092, IMG submission 187446) | Marine eukaryotic phytoplankton communities from Arctic Ocean - Fram Strait ARC3M Metagenome (SPAdes) (version 2) | ecosystem: Environmental > Aquatic > Marine > Oceanic | place: Fram... | reverse complement strand
CCATTAAAGCAACTTTAAAACGAAATCCTCTAACAAGAGCTAAAGAAGCAAAGTCTCCATTAGACTTTAAAATAGCACTCACCGAATTGTGCGTTGCTTTTACTTCCTCAAATGAAGGGACAGATGCCTCAAAATTAATAATACCTGATTTTGTAGCAAATCTTTCCTGCGCAAAATTAAAACTTATTGTAAAAAAAAATAAAAGTAAAAAGAAAATGTTTTTCTTCATAGTTTTTAGTTTTCTAAAAGAGCGTCTAACTCCCATTGAATAATTATATTTATAAAGTCTTGTGATAATCTTGGGCCTCCTTGAGGCATTAGCCCATCTGCGCCATCGTTACGACTAATTCTATCAATTAAATTCCTGTTTAAAACAGAATTTTTCACTTCTTCATAAGTAACTAGCGACATAGATGCTCCATTTTGAGTGGGATTGCTATGGCAATTTAGACAGTTATTGTCTATAATTGGTTTTACCTCTTGATAGGTTACAAAATCTGAGTTTACATCTTCATCAAGTTGGATATCATCATAAGTAGTATTTGTACAACTTGATAACAAAAAGAGAAAAAAACATAAAGGATAGGAGAATTTAAATTTCATTCATATAGTTTTAGATAAATAAATATAGTGAAAAATTTATTTCATATCGATATAATACAAATAGCTTTTATATTTATCTATTTAATCAGAAACCAATTTAAATGGATTTAAGACTAAATTATTTACTTAAATACATCTTCCGTCTTGAGTATAAATCATAAAATTGATCATCTTTTAAACTATCAATAAATAAGATACTCTCACCTGTACTTTTCATTTCAGGACCCAATCGTTTATCTACATTTGGAAATTTATTAAAAGAAAAAACAGGCTGTTTGATTGCATAGCCTTCAAGTTGGGGATTGAAGTTAAAATCAGTTACCATTTTTTCCCCAAGCATAACTTTTGTTGCATAATTCACATAAGGTTCTTTGTATGCTTTCGCTATAAAAGGAACGGTTCTTGAAGCCCTGGGATTTGCTTCTATGATATACACCATCTCTTCTTTTATTGCAAACTGAATATTGATTAATCCTATAGTTTTGAGTGCTCTGGCTATCGTATGTGTATGATCAATAATTTGCTGCATCACTAAATCCCCCAAGTTGAAAGCGGGCAGCGTAGCATTTGAATCACCTGAATGTATACCACAGGGCTCTATGTGTTCCATAATTCCAATAATATAAACATTCCCGTCAGCATCACAAATTGCATCTGCTTCTGCTTCAATAGCACCATCTAAATAATGATCTAAAAGTAATTTATTATTAGGTATTTTTCTTAATAAATCGACAACGTGTTCAACCAATTCATCCTTATTAATAACGATTTTCATCCCTTGCCCACCTAAAACATAAGATGGTCGCACCAATATTGGAAAATCTAAATGATCTGCTAAAAGTAAAGCTTCATTTGCATTTTCAGCAACACCAAATTCAGGAAAAGGAATATTATTTTCTTTTAAAAGTTTTGAAAAACTACCTCGATCTTCAGCTAAATCTAATGATTCAAAACTAGTCCCAATAATTTTCACTCCATATTTAGTTAATTTTTCAGCTAGTTTCAATGCAGTCTGTCCACCTAACTGAACTATAACGCCTTCTGGTTTTTCAAGTCGGATGATGTCGTAAATATGTTCCCAAAATATAGGTTCAAAATATAATTTATCTGCAGTATCAAAATCAGTGGAAACCGTTTCAGGATTACAGTTAATCATTATTGTTTCATAACCACACTCTGCAGCAGCTAAAACTCCATGTACACAACAATAGTCAAATTCGATCCCTTGACCTATTCTATTTGGCCCCGAACCTAAAACAACAATCTTCTTTTTTTCAGAAACAATACTATCGTTATCCGCATAACTTTTACCGTCTTTAGTCTGCATTTTATTTTCAAATGTAGAATAGTAATAAGGTGTTTGAGCCTTAAATTCAGCAGCACATGTATCAACTAATTTGTAGACTCTATTAATATTTAATTCATCCCTCTTTTTATAAACTTCACTTTCTAAACATCCTAACATATGAGCAATCTGTCTGTCACCATAACCTTTTTGTTTAGCTTCTAACAATAAATCACTGTTAATAGAGCTAATATCGTAAGTTGAAATTTCTTTTTCTAATTGAAACAATTCTTCATATTGTTTTAGATACCACATATCGATTTTTGTAATATCATAAATCTGGCTTAATGGAATACCCATTGCGATAGCATCATAAATGACAAATACCCGATCCCAAGACGCATTGGTTAATTTGTCAATTATTGTATTATAATCTTTATAACCTTTTCCATCTGCTCCTAAACCGTTACGCTTTATTTCTAGTGATTGTGTAGCTTTATGAAGAGCCTCTTGAAAAGATCGACCAATGCCCATGACTTCTCCTACCGACTTCATTTGCAATCCTAATGTTCTATCGGAGCCCTCAAATTTGTCAAAATTCCATCTCGGTATTTTTACAATAACATAATCTAAAGTTGGTTCAAATAGTGCCGAAGTAGATTTGGTAATTTGGTTATCTAACTCATCTAATGTATATCCTATAGCTAACTTAGTTGCAATTTTTGCAATTGGATAACCTGTAGCTTTACTGGCTAAAGCAGAAGATCTAGAAACTCTCGGATTAATTTCTATAGCAATAATATCTTCTTTTTCATCAGGACTTACAGCAAATTGAACATTACATCCCCCTTCAAAATCTCCAATACTACGCATCATTTTAATGGCCATATTTCGCATCTTCTGAAAAGTGCTATCACTAAGTGTCATGGCAGGAGCAACAGTTATAGAATCTCCAGTATGAATCCCCATAGGATCCATATTTTCAATTGAACAAATAATTACCACATTGTCATTTTTATCCCGTAACAGCTCTAATTCGTATTCCTTCCATCCCATCATTGCTTTGTCTATCATTACCTCATGAATTGGAGAAATTTCTAATCCCCTTCGAAGTAATTTATCAAAATCTTTTTCTTCATAAACTATTGCTGCTCCAGCTCCCCCTAAAGTGAACGATGATCGAATACACAATGGAAAACCAAAATCTTGTGCAATCTCTTTACCTCTTAAAAAAGAAGTGGCGGTAGCCTGCGGTGCCATAGCCACTCCTATTCTACCCATTAATTCTCTAAATTGTTCTCTATCTTCAGTAATGTTTATAGCATTGATATCAACACCAATTAAATCTACTTCAAAATCTTTCCATATACCTTTTTCATCGGCTTCAATACATAAATTTAAAGCTGTTTGGCCACCCATAGTAGCCAATACTGCATCGATTTGAGGATGTTCTTTTAAAATCTGTATGATAGATTTTGTGGTAAGTGGCAGCAAATAAATATGATCTGCCATTGAAGGATCAGTCATGATTGTTGCTGGGTTAGAATTAATTAAAATTGTTTCAATACCATCTTCTCTTAAAGATCGTAAAGATTGTGAACCTGAATAATCAAATTCACATGCTTGGCCAATAACTATAGGACCAGAACCTATAATTAATATTGATGAGAGATTTTTATTTTTAGGCATAATCCGATTTTTTTAAGCGGTGTAAAATTACATACTACAGGGTACAAAAAAAAGGTGTTGCTCTAAGAACAACACCTTTTTTTTATATATTTATTAACATTATTTTTTGTGACGAGTTTCAGATGATACAGAAATTTTCTTTCTACCTTTAGCTCTTCTTGCTGCTAAAACTTTTCTTCCACTTACAGAAGCCATACGTTCTCTAAAACCATGCTTATTTCTTCTTTTTCTTTTTGAGGGCTGAAATGTTCTTTTACTCATTACTATTTATCTTTAAAATCTGAATATTAATCTCTTATAAGTCTTAAAATAACTTACCTTAAAACTGAGCGCAAATATACAATCATTTTTTACTTACACAAACCATAATATTAAAATATTTAGAATTGTTTTTATACATTTGCATCCTATAAATAATCAATATGTTCAATAAAAATTTAAAATTAGTATTAGCAGTTTTAATAGTATTAATTGCTGTTTGGCAGTTTTCGGAAGGAAATATAGGTAATGGCATTATGTATATTTTACTTTCTTCCATATTTATTTTTCTTTACTTTAAAAATGAAATTATATTATTAGCCTTCTTAAGATTAAGAAAAGAGGATTTTCCCGGGGCAAAAAAATGGTTAGATAAAATAGGAAATCCGGAATCATCACTGGTAAAAAAACAACAAGGATATTATAACTACCTCAATGGCCTTATGGTTTCCCAAACAAATATGAATGAAGCAGAAAAATATTTTAAAAAAGCAATAAGTTTGGGTTTATCTATGGATACTGATTTAGCGATGGCTAAATTAAATCTAGCTGGAATAGCAATGTCTAAAAACAGAAAAAGGGAAGCACAAACACTTCTGACCGAAGCTAAAAAATTAGACAAGCATAATATGTTAGACAATCAAATCAAAATGATGAAAAATCAAATGAAAAAAGCTGGACAACCTCAACAACAATTTGGTCGAAGTGCTCGTGGTGGCAGAAGGTTTTAAAATAATATAATGATACTTAAACTAAAAAACTTAGGCCTTTCAGTAGCAATTTTTGCGTGTTTATTTAAACTTATGTCTTGGTCTGGTGCAGATATTTTACTAATCATTGGCGCTTCACTTCTGGCTATTTATTATCTAATAAAAGTGTTTGATTAGATACTCTTTTGAAAGTTTCGACAAAGATTATTTTCCAAAGAACATTTTAATAGCAGCAATTAAAAGAATAACTCCAAATATTTTTTTTAAAAGAGATTGATCGATTGAAATAGCCCATTTTGAGCCAAAATATCCTCCAACTACAAATCCAATCGCTATAATTATGGCAAATTTCCAACTAATATACCCTTCAGAATAATAGTTATATGCCGCTAAAAATGTAACTGGTATTGCTAAAACCGCTAAGCTTGTTCCCTGAGCCGCGTGTTGAGAATAACCCAATACAAATACCAGCAAAGGAATCATTATCACTCCTCCTCCTACTCCAATTAATCCACTTAAGATACCTGCTAAAACTCCAATAATCAAAAGCGATATTAAAATTGTTGATTCCATTTTCATCTTTAATTATTATAATAGCCTTCCTCTGGTATTTCTATAAAGTACTCTTTACCAGAGGTGTTTTTTAAAAAATTGTCCCGTAACCAAGGATTGTGAATTTTTAATATTTTATAATTAATATTAAAATTTTTCGCGAAAACTGCAAAATTAGTAACAGCGGTATCTACTTTTACTTTGTAGGTTGAAATGGGTTTATATAAATCACTTTCTCTGTAATTAAATCCATATTTGTAGGGATTAGATAATATTTCTTTAAGAGCCAAAATTCTGAATAAATAACGACTTGTTTCATCATTTAACAATAAATCATAATAACTATCATAAATAAGCTGTCGCTCTTGCTGTCTACTAATTCCTGAAACACCCGCATTGTAGGATGCTGCCGCTAAAGTCCAACTTCCAAAACGTTTTTTAGCATTTATTAAATACTCAGCAGCTACGCGAGTTGCAATTTCAATGTGATAACGCTCATCAACGTAGGAGTTAATTTCTAAACCATACTCTTTGCCAGTAGTTTTCATAAAATGCCAAAATCCTGCGGCTCCTGCTGGAGAATTATTATTTTGAAGACCACTTTCGGCCACTGCTAAGTATTTAAAATCATCTGGAATACCATATTCTTTTAGTAAAGGTTCAATAATTGGAAAATATTTATTTGCTCTTTTTATCAATAATAATCCATTGGATTGCCAATAGGTATTTACTAATAATTCTCTATCCATTCGCTCTTTAATATCTGGGTTGTTCAAAGGTACCTTTTCACCAGCAAAATCCATTTTTTCAGGAATAGGTATTGCATAAATATTATAATCGTTTATCAACTTTCTTTCAATAACTGCATCAGTCAAAGGATCTTGCATCGCTTGGATTAGTAACACTACTATTCCCAATAAAAAAAGTAAAATAAAATGTTTTGGTAAAAATTTCATAGTTGATGTAATGGAGGCTAAAATTGATAAAAAATCATATCTAAATATAAGAGGAAATTATTTTTCAAAATAAAAAAAAACTTGAAATTATAAAAAACTTTTTAACCATCATTCATTATAATCTCCATTAATAATAAAGGGAAGATTATCGTTTAACCACTTAAACTTAACTATAAGCATGATATGTGTTCCTCCAGGGACTACAATACAGTTTTTTATTTTTTTAATAGGAAATATAGGGTCTTTGTCTCCATGAATATGAATAATATTCTCAATTTCATTTACTCTTTTCCATCCAACCATATGTTTTATTGCCCACTTAAGGTATTGAGTATCTTTTACAGAAAGATATTTTTGATACAAGTGTAATTTGTTTTTGGATTTTATTCCTAGACCATATTTTACGATGTTTTTTGTGTTATCAAGAAATCTACTTGGAATAAGTCTATAGACAGGGATTCTTTTTAAAATTTTTAATTTGTATGGAATTTCGTGTTTAGACTTTACACTAGAAATTATAATTATTTTTTTTATTTTTAAGAAAAAACTCATTTCCTGAGCCATGACTCCCCCAAAAGAAACTCCTATTAGTATTATATTTTCTTCAATTATCAAAGCAGCCATTCTTTTTGCATAATGTTTTATGGACTCCTTCTTGTTGGGAGAAATCCACTCCAATACGCGAACGTCATACAGGTGATTTGGTAAAGAAATATACTCAAAAATCTTTTTTCCAGCTGCCAATCCTGGCACAAAATAAACGACGGTCTTTGGGGTGTTTGCCAATTGGATAAGGTTTAGCTCAATAATTATTTGTAAATTTACATTTTAAAGGATTACAATCCTAAAAGAATTAAATTAGAGATCAATACCAACGAATACGGGAATTAAGGCTTAGTATAATCTAAAAAATCAAATTTTATGATTGAAGATGTAGAAATTAACGACAACGAATTTTTAAGACAATTTGAATTAGAAGTTGAAGAGCACATGGCTCGTATTGAATATGCACTTCAAGACCGTAAAATTTTTCTCACTAAATATGTAATGCCAAGTGATATGGAAGATCAAGGATTTAGAGAGATTTTTATTAAAGCGGTTTTTAAAATTGTTGAAAATCGTGGAATTCATTTGGTTCCTACAAGCCCTGAAATCGCTTCGTTTTTAAGAAAAAACAGAAGAAAGTATAAAAAATTATTACCGGTAGGTATTAATATTTAATTTATTTCCTGATTCAAAAATTTAAAACGAACCAAGCCATCATCATCTATTTTCGTTAGTATAACCTCCTGTTTAGTATTTACTAAAATTGGATTCCAAGGTGCTTTAACTTTTACGTAATTTTCAGTAAATCCGTTTATATATCCTTTTTTGTTTTCACTCTCAAATAAAACAAAATGAGAAGTTTTTAATTGACTCTCATAAAATGAACGTCTTTTTTTAACCGATAAACCTCTTAATATTTTACTTCTTTTTTTTCTTATATTTTGTGGAACTACTCCTTGCATTTTAGCGGCAGTCGTATTTACTCTCTCAGAATAGGTAAAGACATGCAAATATGAAATGTCTAATTCATTTAGAAAATGATAAGTCTCTAAAAATAACTCATCTGTTTCACCTGGAAAACCTACAATAACATCAACTCCGATACAAGCATTAGGCATGTGTTTTTTAATCTCAAGGACTCTTTCTTTGTATAATTCACGTTGATATCTACGTTTCATTAAACGTAATAATTTATTACTCCCACTTTGTAAAGGCATGTGAAAATGTGGAACAAACGTATTGGATTCAGAAACAAATTTAATTGTTTCATTTTTTAATAAATTAGGCTCAATCGAGGAAATTCGAATTCGTTCAATACCCAAAACCTTATCTAAAGATTGAACAAGTTCCAAAAAAGTATGCTTGTGTTTTTTATTTCCAAATTCACCTTTTCCGTAATCACCAATATTAACTCCCGTTAAAACAATTTCTTTAATTCCTTGATCAGATATTTCCTTTGCATTTAATAAAACTTTTTCTAATTTATCACTCCTAGAGATACCTCGTGCGAGTGGTATTGTACAAAAAGTACAGACATAGTCACATCCATCTTGTACCTTTAAAAAAGCTCTTGTTCTATCTCCAATAGAATAAGATCCTACATAAAAATTTGCTTCTTCAATTTCACAAGAGTGTATCTCACCAAAATCGTTTTTAGTTAAATCGTTTAAATAATCAGTAATTTTAAACTTTTCTGTTGCACCCAAAACTAAATCAACACCGTTTACATTCGCTAATTCTTCAGGTTTTAATTGTGCGTAACAGCCTACAGCGGCAACGTATGCATCTGGATTTGATTTTAAAGCTAGCTTGACAATATCCTTAAACTTCTTATCAGCATTTTCAGTAACAGAGCATGTATTGATCACATACATATCTGCTTTTTCAGAGAAATCTATACGATCAAACCCTTCATCTTTAAAATTTCTAGCAATAGTTGAAGTTTCACTAAAGTTAAGTTTACAACCTAAGGTATAAAATGCGACTTTTTTTCTAGGATTCATTCTTGTACTTTTGACAAATGCCCATATTAAATTTGGACTGCAAAAATACAAACTATTATCCATTTCAAAAAAATAGATGAAAAACAAAACCATTAAAGGATTTTATTTAATCACAGTGATTAGTAGCTTAGTGATTTTATTTTCATGTCATCATGATCGAGAGACAGAGAATGATCATCTTGTTTTTAGGTATAACGAACATAGTAATATTGCCACATTGGATCCTGCATTTGCAAGTAACCCACAGTTAATCTGGCCAACTAATCAAATTTTTAATAGTTTAGTTCAATTAGACAGCCAATTGAATGTTAAACCCGATATCGCTCAAAGTTGGGATTACAACGACAGTACTCTAACCTATACATTTAACTTAAGGGAAGATGTTTATTTTCATAAAAGCATCGTATTTGTTAACAACCATAAAGATTCTACGAGGATTGCAACAGCCTACGATTTTGAATATAGTTTTAATAGATTGTTAGACGAAAAAGTAGCAGCAAGAGGAAGATGGGTTTTAAATAATGTAAAACAATTTTACGCCAAGAATAATTCTACATTTATCATACAACTAAAAAAACCATTCCCAGCTTTTCTAGGATTGTTGTCTATGCGCTTCTGTTCTGTAGTACCTAAAGAAGCTATTGATTATTATGGAAATAATTTTCGTTCAAATCCTATTGGCACGGGTCCTTTTGTCATGAAACTTTGGGAAGAAAATGTAAAATTAGTATTAAGAAAAAACTCTCTTTATTTTGAAAAAGATGAAAAGGGCGAGCAACTCCCCTATTTAGAAGCTATTGCAATTACTTTTTTACCAGATAAACAAAGTGAATTTCTTCAATTTGTTCAAGGGAAATTAGATTTCATTTCAGGTTTAGATAATTCATATAAAGATGACCTAATAACCACTAAGGGAAAGCTTCAAAAAAAATATGAAAATAAATTTAATATGATAACCAGTCCCTATTTAAATACCGAATATCTCGGTTTTTTCATGGGATCTAACTCCTCAGAAATTCAATCAAAGAAAATAAGACAAGCAGTCAACTACGGTTTTAATCGTGATAAAATGATAACTTATTTAAGAAATGGAATTGGAATACCTGCAAAAAACGGTTTTATTCCAAAGGGATTACCAGGTTTCAACGAATTAGACGGATTTACCTATCAACCTTTAAAAGCCAGAGACCTAGTAAGCCAATACATCAAAGAATCCGGGAATAAAAATCCATCTATTAGTATTGGAACCAATAGCCAATATCTAGATTTATGTGAATATATTCAGAGAGAATTAGAAAAAATCGGCATTAAAGTAATCATTGATGTGGTACCTCCTTCTACACTACGACAACTAAAATCATCCGGAGAATTAGACATTTTTAGGGCTAGTTGGATTGCTGATTATCCTGATGCTGAAAATTATTTATCACTATTTTATAGTGAAAATTTCACGCCAAATGGACCCAATTACACTCATTTTAAAAATAGTACTTATGATAGCTTGTATATATCTTCATTATCTGTTTCCAATATAGATGATCGAAAACTATTGTATGAAAAAATGGATTCAATTATAATTAATGAAGCGCCAGTGGTTCCTTTGTATTATGATATGGCAGTGCGATTCGTAAATAAAAAGGTGACTGGACTTGGAATTAATCCACAAAACTTTCTAGTTCTTAAACGAGTTAAAAAATCGAATTAATCTTTACGCCAACGCTTTGTTTCCTCAAATATATACTCTAATATTTGACGATCTATTTCTGTAAACAACTCATTTCTTCTTTCCATAACAACTTTTGCAACTTCAAATGCTTTTACAGTTTTGTAAGTAATCATTCCTGAATACCCTCCCCAACTAAAACTTGGTATAAAATTTCGAGGAAAGCCACTGCCAAAAATATTGGCACTTACCCCTATTACGGTTCCCGTATTAAACATAGTATTTATTCCACACTTACTATGATCGCCCATCATCAAACCACAAAACTGTAGTCCAGTTTTAGCAAATCCTTCGGTTTCATAATCCCATAGACGCACCTCTGCATAATTATTTTTAAGATTAGAATTGTTGGTGTCTGCACCTAGATTGCACCATTCTCCTACAACTGAATTCCCTAAAAATCCATCATGCCCTTTATTAGTATATCCAAAAATCACACAGTTATTAATTTCTCCTCCCATTTTAGAAAAAGGACCTATGGTAGTGGGCCCATATATTTTAGCCCCCATCTTAATAGTAGCATTATTACACAAGGCAAATGGCCCTCGAATCAAAGAACCTTCCATAATTTCTGAATCTTTTCCTATGTATATAGGACCATCCGTAGCATTTAGAGAACATAAAGGTAAAACAGCACCTTCTTCAATAAAAATTTGTGATTCATTTAATACATTCGCAGTCTCAGGAATTGGTTGAGAATCTCTACCAAAGGTTAACAATTGAAAATCTTTTTTAATTGCTTCTCCATTAAATTTAAAAATATCCCAATTATGTTCAATTTTAATAATATCCTTGAAGCTGTATTCTATAACATCGTAAGTTTCAAAATTTACCTCTTGGTCTTTTTTTGCAAAAAAAGCAACAGGTTCGTTATTTAAAAAGATTGCTTTATTTTCAGAAAGGTTACTAACCATGTTAACTAAGTTCTCTGACGGAATAATAGAAGCATTGATAAATACATTGTCATTGAATTCTACCATTGGAAATTTATCAACTAAATAATCTTCGGTAACTGAAGACGTTGTGTATCCTAACATTCTCTCCCATTTTTCACGAATAGTTAATATCCCTACCCTTAAATCTGCAACAGGACGGGTATAAGTAAAAGGTAATAGTTGATTACGAACGCTTCCGTCAAAAAGTATGTAATTCATAAAATAAATTAAATTAGAGATTTTAATAAAACCCCCGATTATAAAAATCAAAGCTAAATAAAAAAGCCTTTGATTAATCAAAGGCTTATAAAAATATTATTAAAGCAAAGTTATTTCTTAAATTTTGCGTATTTGGTCTTAAATTTATCGATACGTCCAGCGGTATCAATTAATTTTTTCTTTCCAGTGTAAAAAGGATGTGATGTTCTTGAAATTTCCATTTTTACTAAAGGATATTCAACACCGTCTACTTCAAGTGTTTCTTTAGTTTCTGCAGTAGATTTAGTAATAAATACATCTTCATTGGACATGTCTTTAAAAGCTACCAATCTATAATTTTCTGGGTGAATTCCTTTTCTCATAACCTTTTTTCCTAAAATTTGGAAATTTTTTATTAAACTTTTTATAGAAACCTTTTTTAAGATTTCAGTTTGCAAATTTAATCAATTAAAGATAATCTACAATAAAATTATTATTTTTTTTATGTAACAACCAAAACTCTTTAAACCCCTTAATTTATCTTGCTTAATAGATGATTATCACAAACTATTTAATAATTTATATGTAACGTTTTCATATATTTGTTAACTAACTTCCTGACAAATTTAACTTAATCTAAAAAATAAAATAAAAATTCATGGAAAATCAAAAAGCATCAATTAAAAAAATCGCACTTAATTATGGTGGTATTTGGGGTGTATTAACAATTGCATTATCCGTTATTGCTTATGTTACAGATAATTATTTGGAAAGACCCATGTGGCTTACCATAACAGGTTCAGCTATAATGTTGGGTATTATCGTTTATGGGTTAAAAGCCTTTAAATTAGAAAATGAGGGATTTCTTTCTGTTTCAGAATCTCTGAAAACAGGTTTAGCAATTTCATTAATTGCAACAATTATAGGTACTATTTACAATTATGTATTTATGACTTTTATTGAGCCTGATTTTGTAAGTCAATCTATTGAAATAGCTAGAGAACAAATGCTATCCCAAAATCCCGATATGACCCAAGAACAAATGGATATGGCAATGGGGATTACTGAAAAAATGATGACACCAACTATAATGGCTGCTTTGGGTATTATATTTACCTTGTTTATAGGCTTTATAGTATCTCTAATAGCTGGTTTATTTATGAAGGAAAATCGTCCAGAGCATTAGTCAATAGTTAATATGGATATTTCTATTATTATTCCTCTTCTTAATGAAGAAGCGTCCTTAAATGAGTTACATCAATGGATTTTGAAAGTAATGAAGTCCAATGGTTATTCGTACGAACTCATTTTTATTGATGATGGAAGTAAAGATCAATCCTGGAATATCATCACTAAATTGGCAAGTGAAAATACTGAAGTCAATGGAGTTCGTTTTTTAGAAAATTTTGGTAAATCGCAAGCCTTACACGCAGGTTTTGCAAAAGCAAAAGGAGATGTAATCATTACAATGGATGCTGACTTGCAGGACAATCCCGAGGAAATAACAGCCTTATACAAAATGGTACATGAAGAGGGTTATGATTTGGTTTCTGGATGGAAAAAAATAAGATACGATTCTAAGTTAGCTAAAAACTTACCTTCTAAACTTTTTAATTTTGCGGCCAGAAAAACTTCTGGAGTACAACTGAATGATTTTAATTGTGGTTTAAAAGCCTACAGAAATGAGGTAATCAAAAATATTGAGGTTACTGGAGAAATGCATCGATACATACCTGTTCTTGCCAAAAATGCAGGTTTCAGTAATATTGGAGAGAAAATTGTTAAACATCAAGCTAGAAAATATGGAGAAACAAAATTTGGTATGGAGCGTTTTATAAGAGGATTTTTAGACTTAATAACCATATCTTTTATTTCAAGGTTTGGTAAAAGGCCAATGCATTTTTTTGGAGCATGGGGAGCTCTTATGATAGTAGTGGGATTTTTGTTTGCTTTCTACCTAGGTATTGATAAGCTATTTCTAAATCCTTCTGGAAGGTTAATAACAGAGAAACCTCAGTTTTACATAGCATTAACTTCCATGATATTAGGTTCGCAATTTTTTGTTGCTGGTTTCCTAGGAGAATTAATTTTACGCAGTAAAAAAGACACTAAAAATTATATCATCAAAGAGAATATTTAACAACTAAAATCGTTAAAATTCTTATAATAAAAATCGTTGTGCCCCTCATAAACAACTATTTTTGCACAAAGAAAAATTTGATAATGATTTACATTGACCCTAAAATACTTGAGCGAGTAAACGTTTGGCTCACTCCTACATTTGATACCGAAACACAGCATACTATAAAAAATTTAATTGCTCGCGAACCTGAAACACTGGAAGAAAGTTTTTATAAAAATCTTGAATTTGGAACCGGTGGAATGCGAGGAATTATGGGTGTTGGTGATAATCGAATTAATAAATATACCTTAGGAAAAAATACCCAAGGCCTGTCTAATTATCTAAAAAAACAATTTCCAAAACAAGAAATTAAAATTGCAATAGCTTATGATTGTAGAAATAACAGTAAAACTTTAGCAAAACTAGTAGCCAATGTATTTTCTGCCAATGATATACAAGTTTATCTTTTTTCAGACCTAAGACCTACTCCCGAATTATCGTTTGCTGTAAAACATCTAGATTGTCAATGTGGTATTGTATTAACAGCTTCACATAATCCTCCAGAATACAATGGATATAAGGTGTATTGGGAAGATGGTGGACAATTAGTACCTCCACAGGATAAAGAAATTATCGCAGAAATTAATCGTTTAAAATATTCAGAAATTAAATTTGAGGTTAACCATAACTTAATAAGCTACATAGACAAGGAAGTAGACGAGGCCTTTGCTAAAGCCTCTATTAAAAATGGAAGTTTTGGAATACCACAAGGCATCAAAAATAACTTGAATATTGTTTTTACCTCTCTTCACGGCACTTCAATTACTATGGTTCCGAAAGTATTGCAAGAAGCCGGTTATAAAAATGTTTCGATAGTAAAAGAACAAGCGCTTCCTGATGGAGATTTTCCAACAGTAAAATCTCCTAATCCAGAAGAACCTGAAGCCTTAAAAATGGCAATAGATCTTGCCATAAAACAAAATGCAGATATTGTTGTGGGTACAGATCCTGATTGTGACAGACTAGGAATAGCAGTTAAAAATACTACTGGAGAATATACTTTGCTTAATGGCAATCAAGCGATGCTTATTAAAACTCATTTTTTGTTAGAAAAATGGAAAAAAGAAAATAGACTTAATGGAAAACAATTTGTAGCCTCTACGATAGTTTCAACTCCGATGATTCAAAAAATTGCTGAAAATTATAAAGTGATTTACAAAGAAGGGTTAACTGGCTTTAAATGGATTGCGAAGATGATTAAAGATTTTCCTGAACTTGAACACATTGGTGGTGGAGAAGAAAGCTTTGGTTATTTAGTAGGCGACTTTGTTCGCGATAAAGATGCGGTAACTGCAACCCTATTAATTTGTGAGATAGCTGCACAAACAAAACAAAATGGAGGTAATCTACTCTCCTACTTAGATGAACTATATCTGAAATATGGATATTACCAAGAACATTTAATTTCTATTGTAAAAAAAGGAAAAAAAGGAGCTGAAGAAATATCACAAATGATGAAAAACTTCAGAGAAAATCCATATACTGAAATTGCTGGTCAGAAAGTTGTCCGTATTGAAGACTATCAGAAAAGTGAATCTAAAGATTTAGTTAACAATTCTACTATTCTAATTGACATACCAAAATCTAACGTTCTCATATTTTATTCAGAAGACGGTAGTAAGATAGCGATGAGACCAAGTGGAACAGAGCCGAAAATAAAGTTTTATATTAGCGTAAATTCAAAATCTAAAAATTGCGTAGTTGCCCAAAAAATCAATCAAGAAAAATTAGAAGCAATTATCTCAGTTTTAAAAAATAATTAATGCAGTATTTTAAAAAAATAATTCAATTTGCTTTACCCTACAAAAGGTTTGCATTTTTAAACATTATTTTTAATGTTTTTTATGCATTATTTAGCGCTTTATCATTCATTGCACTGATACCTATGTTGGATGTATTGTTTGAACAAGATAAAATTAAGGCTATCAAAGAACCAACTTACACGGGTATGCTGGACATTAAAGATTACTTCAAGGATTACTTATCATTTAAAGTCCATGATTTTGCGCAAGACGATGCTTCACGGGCCTTATTATTAGTGATTTCTCTGGTCATCCTTTTATTTCTACTAAAAAATATATTCAGATATCTTGCAATGTATGCTATTACATTTTTAAGAAATGGTGTTTTAAAAGATATTCGGAATGAACTCTACAAAAAAACCGTAAATCTGCCCATCTCTTTTTTTTCAGAAAAAAGGAAAGGAGACATTTTAGCAAGAACTGGAACCGATGTTTTAGAGATACAGCACTCATTTTTATCGGTATTAGAATTACTATTTAGAGAACCATTAACTATCATTTTTACAATAATAATGATGTTAATAATTAGCCCTAAACTTACACTCTTTGTTTTTATTTTTATTCCAATATCAGGTTTTATTATTTCTAGAATTGGGAAAACTTTAAAAAAGAAATCTGATCAAGTTCAAAAAGAACAAGGTGTGTTTTTGTCTACACTAGAAGAAACTTTAGGTGGGTTAAAAATTATTAAAGGTTTTACTGCAGAAAAACTTTTTAGGGAGAAGTTCGAAGAATCTACCTCAAAATTCTATAGATTTTCAAATACCCTTTTAAACAGACAAAATCTTGCCTCTCCTACCAGTGAATTTTTAGGTATTTCCGTGATAGCAATATTATTATGGTATGGAGGAAAAATGGTTTTAATAGATGGTACATTGGACAGTAGTTCATTTATTGCCTATATGGGACTTGCATACAATATATTAACTCCAGCAAAAGCAATCAGTAAAGCTAGTTATTCTGTAAAAAAAGGGAATGCAGCTGCAGAACGAGTTTTAGAGATTTTAGAAACAGAATCAAATATTACAGACCTACCAGATGCTCAAGACAAAACAAAATTTAGTACAGAAATAGAAATCAAAAATATTTCTTTTAAATATCAAAATGATTTTGTTTTGAACGACTTTTCGCTAAAGGTACCTAAAGGTCATACCGTTGCTTTAGTAGGTCAAAGCGGTAGCGGAAAAAGCACGATTGCTAATTTAATTACTAGGTTTTATGATGTAAACAAAGGCTCTATTAACATCGATCACTTAAATATTAAAAAAATTACTCAAAATTCGCTTCGTAAGTTGTTAGGCCTAGTTACTCAGGATTCTATTTTATTTAATGATACTGTTAAAGGAAATTTATTAGTAGCAAAACAAAATGCATCAGACCAAGAAATCATCGAAGCACTTAAAGTCGCTAATGCCTGGGAATTTGTTGAAAATTTAGCGGAGGGTATATATACCAATATTGGAGATTCTGGAAATAAGCTGAGTGGAGGGCAAAAACAACGCTTGAGTATAGCTCGGGCTGTTCTTAAAAATCCTCCTATAATGATATTAGATGAAGCTACTTCAGCACTAGACACAGAAAGTGAGCAACTAGTACAAAAAGCTTTGGAAAATATGATGAAAAACAGAACTTCCATAGTAATTGCTCATCGATTGTCTACAATTCAAAAAGCAGACAACATCATAGTTTTAGCCAAAGGTGAAATCGTTGAACAAGGAAAACACGAAGAATTACTTGAGAATAAAGGAGTCTATTATAATCTTGTTAAAATGCAATCTCTTTCCTAGTAATTCTAATACACTAAGATTCCATTAAAGTAGTTTTATTTTATTCTTTAATTAAAAAAATAGTTGTTTGTTTTTTAAACTATTTAAGTAATTTTTAGTCATACATTTAAACAAACTCACTAAATGATTGATGAAAAAGAATTAGTTATAGCCTTAAAATCTCAAAACGAATCCGAAAGGGCATTCCGAGTTCTAGTTAATCTTTATAAAGAACGTTTGTATTGGCATATCAGAAAAATAGTCTTAAATCACGAAGACACAGATGACATTCTCCAAAATACATTTATTAAAATCTATAAAAATATCCACAAATTTGAAGAAAAAAGTAAATTATATACTTGGATGTACAGGATAGCTACGAATGAATCTATTACTTTTTTAAATAAAAAGGCAAAAAAGAAAAACATTACAATCGAAGAAGTAAAAGATCAGTTGATTGAAAATTTAGAAAGTGATATTTATTTTGAGGGAAATCAAATTCAAATTTTATTTCAAAAAGCTATAAATACATTGCCACAGAAACAACAATTAGTTTTTAATATGAAATATTTTGAAGACCACACGTACGAAAACTTATCAGAAATACTAGAAACTTCTGTAGGAGGACTTAAAAGCAGTTATCATTTAGCTGTAAAAAAAATTACTGCCTACATAAAATTAAATGAAACTATTTAATATAAAATTAGTCCAATAAAAGTGAAAAGGAGAGAAAACATAGATAAATTTAAGGTTCCTACTAATTATTTCGATGAATTTGAAAACCATTTATTTAAAAAAATAAATGAAGAAGTTCTTCCTAAAAATATTGGTTTTAAAACTCCTACGGGATATTTTAACAAATTAGATATCAAGATAAAAAGAAAAAACAATAGCAAATCAAAAGAAGGGAAATTGATTCCTATAGTTTCAAAAAAAACGTTCATGTATGCAGCTTCAATAGCAGCCATAGTCATATTAGTCTTTTCTGTTTTAAAAAATTCGACTCCTGTTTATACGCTTGAAGAAATCGAAATCAGTAACATAGAAAATTTTATTAATGAAGGAAACATCCAATTAAAACAATATGAAATATCTATCTTATTTACAGATGAAATATTAAATAATATTACCAGTAATCAAAGTCGGCTATCTGGAAATCAGTTAGAAAATTATCTTCTTGAAAATATAAATGATCTTAAAGACTTGTTACCAAATTAACTTTAAAAAATTAAAAATGAAAAACTTAATAATACTAATAATAGCTTTTAGTTCAATCAGTACAACTATTTATGCCCAAAATCCAGGTGAAAAATTACATGATGAACGTGGAAAAAAAAATGAAAAAATAAAAACATTAAAAATTGCTCATATAAGCAATGAGTTAAATTTAACGACAGAAGAAGCTGAAAAATTTTGGCCAATTTACAATGAACACGAACGTTCAATGATGAAAATTAGACATGAACTAAGAAGTAAAAGTAAATTTAGACCTGACAGTGCTGAGAAACTCACTGAAGATGAGGCAAACGAACTTATTGAAAGCATACTTTCAATGAAAACAGCCGAATTAACTTTTCAGAAAGAATTAATTTCAAATTTAAAGGGTGTAGTTCCTCCAGTAAAAATTCTTAAGCTAGAGCGTGCTGAAAGAACCTTTAGAGAAATGTTAATCAAAGAATTAAGAGATCGAAGACCGGAAAAAAGAAAAAAATAACCAAAAAGATAGCTACCGTTTATTTTTATTTAAAAATCAGTTTTGAAATTTTATTTTTACCAGAGGCAAATGCTAGGGTATCATTAACAAATTCAATGGCGTAAAAACCTTCTTTTGATAATTCTACCCATGAGTTACCACCATCATTACTATAAGATATTCCTGGAGATCCAACTGCAACAATTTCACTTCCATTAGTTCCTGGAATAAATTTTACCGAGGAACGATATCCAGGGCCGCTCCCATTACTTAAAAGTCTCCAAGTTTTTCCACCATCATTGGTGATGGCCTTATTTCCTTCGTTAAATTCTTTGCGATCCCAGTTTCCACCGAAAATAATCCCTTTTTGGTCATCGTAAAAGTCAACACTATAAATACCCGTCATACTCGCACCCTGAATTATTGGAGTTTCATATACTTTCCAAGTATCACCTCTGTCGAAAGAATGAAATACTCTTGCTTTTTTTCCACCTGTTACGATCCATACATTGTTTTTATAAATAGAAATATTAGAGTTACTAGCAGCAAAAGCAGCTTCACCAACGACTGTTTTAGGCAAATTATCACATGATAATTTCTTCCAAGTATTACCTCCATCTCTAGTTATGATTATTGATAAACATTCATCTGTTGGGTCTCCCATCGCTATACCTTCTTTATCGTCCCAAAATTTGATAGCATCATAAAAAACGTGTGCTCCTTTTTCTATATATACTTCTTCGATATTTGTTGCCACATTCCCATCAAATCCAATTTTGTACAAAACAGCAGGGTTTTCTATACTTAAAACAAAGACTGCATTTTTTATAACTGCAATAGCTCTAAAGTTTAATAAAATATCTTCATATTTTATATTAGTTATTTTTGGAGATTCATTATCGATAAAACCAATTCTACCATTATTTGCTGCAAACCAAATCTTATCCTTAGCGATAGGTTCAATGGCACGAATACTTAAACTGTCAGAAAAAACCTGTTTTATAGTGACCGAACTTAATTCTTTCGAGTTATTCAAGTTGCAACTAATTAACAGGGATAATATTAAAATCATTGAGTAAACTCGCATTGTTATTTTTTTTTCAAAAGTAACAAATCTATACAGCTTAAAACAATACCTTTGCAAACTATAATAAAACTATGAAACTACACCGTAATTTAGTATTTGCCACTATTGATTCGCTTCATTTAATTTTCAATGAAAATAAGCAGGCAGATAAGGTATTAAAAAATACGCTAAAACGTGATAAACGATGGGGAGCTAGAGATAGAGGTTTCATAGCTGAAACTACTTATGACATCGTTCGATGGAAGCGACTCTATTCAAAGATTGCTGAAGTAAAAGAACCTTTCAATAGAGCAAATCTATTTCGACTTTTTACTGTTTGGGCTACATTAAAAGGTATTCAAATTCCAGATTGGCCTCAATTTGAAAATACACCAACAAGAAAAATAAAAGGAAAATTCGATGAATTTTCAAAAATTAGAAAATATAAAGAATCCCTACCGGATTGGTTAGATGATTTAGGGCAAAAAGAATTAGGGAAAAAATGGGATAAAGAAATTCACTCTTTAAATCAATTAGCCGATGTAATATTGAGAGTAAATACTTTGAAAACTACCAAAGAAAAATTACAAAATAATTTACATGAACTTGAAATTGAAACAGAAAATATTAAAGGGTATCCTCAGGCATTAAAACTAGTAAAACGAACCAATGTGTTTGTTACTGAAGCTTTTAAAAATGGCTGGTTTGAAGTTCAAGATGCTTCTTCACAAAAAGTAGCTAAATTTTTAAATCCAAAACCTGGGACTAGAGTTGTTGATACCTGTGCTGGAGCTGGTGGAAAAAGTTTACATATAGCCGCCTTAATGGAGAATAAAGGGCAAGTTATTGCACTAGATATCTACGAAAACAAGTTGAAAGAATTAAAAAGAAGAGCAAAAAGAAATGGTGCTCACAATATAGAAACGAGAACAATAGACTCTAGCAAAGTCATTAAAAAGTTAATCCAAAAAGCTGATAAATTACTAATTGATGCTCCTTGTTCAGGAATTGGGGTCTTAAAAAGAAATCCAGATTCTAAATGGAAACTACAACCAGAATTTCTAGAAACTATAAAAAATACTCAAAGAGAAATATTAGATTCGTATTCAAGAATGGTAAAACCCGGAGGGCAAATGGTCTACGCCACGTGCTCTATCTTACCCTCTGAGAATGAAAAACAAGTTCAAGATTTTTTAGATAGAAAGTCTGGTAAAGATTTTAAATTTGTGAAGGAAGAAAAAGTTTTTCCCAGCGAAAGTGGATTCGATGGGTTTTATATGGCTTTACTCCAAAAAAACATAACTTAAATTAATCAATATGAAAAAAATTACACTAATCTTACTATTTTTTGTTCAAATTTTATTTGCACAGCAGCCCTACTACAATGACGTTAACCTATCATTAACAGGACAAGATTTGTATTTAGAATTACAATCTAAAATTGCAATTAACAACCCTACCTTCACCTATGGTGATGTAAGAGATACGGTAAAGATCACTGATGAAGATCCAGATAATAATTCTGACGTTTTGTTAGTTTATGGTTATGATAATTCTGGAAGTTGTACAACTGACAGATCAAGAGATAAAGACGATTTTGGAGGAACTAATTGTGAATACAATAGAGAGCATGTTTTTGCAAGATCCAATGCCAATCCAGAGATGGGCAGTGCAAGTAATAGTTCAACAGGTATCATCGCCGACCCTCATAATCTAAGACCTAGCGATCAGCAAATGAACGGAAATAGAGGAAATTCTAAATTTGGAGCTGGTAGTGGAGATGCTGGTAATACTGGCGGAACTTGGTATCCAGGAGACGAATGGAAGGGAGATATTGCTAGAATGATGATGTATATGTACACAAGGTATGGTACTCGATGTTTACCAACCTTAAATGGATCTGGAGCTACCCAACCCAATAACGAAATGCTTCAAGTATATTTACAATGGAACGCAGAAGATCCAGTAAATGAATTTGAAGATCAACGTAACCCCTATTTAGAGACGGAGTATGGCAACAGGAATCCTTTTATAGATAATCCATACCTAGCTACACTTATTTGGGGCGGAGAGCCTGCAGAAGATCGCTGGGGAATATTATCTTTAGATGCCAACGTATTTGAAGACCTTACAATCTATCCAAATCCTGCTGATAAATTAGTATGGGTTCAAAATTCAACAATTATTGATGATGGAACTGTTATCATATATGATTTACTTGGAAAAGAGATCTATGAAGAGCCTTTTACAACGGACAAAAAAGAAATAAATACCAGCTCATTTTCTAGAGGAGTTTACTTATTGAAAGTAATTTCAAATAATGATGAAATCATCAAAAAAATTATTATCAATTAATATTCTTATTATAAAATTAAAAAGCGTTTTCATTATTTGAAAACGCTTTTTTTATTAACTAAACAGTGATGTACTATTTCACAATTACTCTTCCTGTTTTATAAGTAGTTGTGTTTTGCCCGCCTACTTTTACTACATAAACTCCTGCAGCTGCGCTAGATAAGTTTAAATTCATTTTATAAGTACCGCCATCATTCTGAGCTAATTTAAAACCTAGTTGTTGTCCTAACATGTTATATACTGCAACATAAACTTTACCATCGTATTCGGTATTTAAAGTAACTTCAAATTGATTATTATCTTGCGAAGTTATGATCAATTCAGAATTGGTAATCTCCATATCTAATACCCCTAAAGCACCAATATTTGCAGAATAGTCCTCTGTTTCTCCATATTGTGTCTCTTCACAAGGATCATTGGGAACTTCTTCTTGCCAATTCGTTTTTGCTCTCATTCGATGCATTCCTATTGAAGCACCTTCAGGAATCACTAGATCTATAGTTTCTGTATAGGTTCCTGCACCCGATCCCGGGGCTATAATAAAATTAGGAACTACAACTTCATCACTCGTAAAATTTGAATCATCATTAAAATCAATCCAAACCTTTACATGCTGATCTCCATAACCAGTAGTCACAGTTAAACTATAAGTCATGTCTTCGTCAAAATAAGCTACTTGATCAGTAAAATCTCCATAGCCTTCACATGCAGAAGGGTTATTAATTTCTCCAACACTAAACAATTGAAAACCGTCACCAAAAGAGCAATCACTGCCTGGTTGACAAAGTACATTTTCAATCGAAATACTAGTTTCATCATTAGTCTGATCGTCATCACCATTCAATGAAGTTTGGACAACTATATCATAGATTCCGAGTTCGGAAAAATCTGCTTGTTCTGTGAAACTATATGATACAATTTCTTCAGAACCAATCGGACCAGCAAACGTTTCTGTAACTGGATCACCTCCGTTTACAGTATAAGAAACATTAAAATTAGACTGTTCTTCAGCACCATAATTTTTAATGGTAACCGATATAGTCTCAATTCCTAAGCCAGATCCTGTTTCAGGAGCTGTAATTTCTTGAGCACCTACATCAATTGCCAATAGATGAGTAACTTCCTTTATATAAGGATCATTCGATTCAAATTCATCACCCGTTAAATTAGATTTAACCTCTATAGTATAGGTTTGTCCTGCATTGGATAAGTCTATAGTTTGATTAAAAACATAATTTTCTACCTCATTAGGTATAATAGTTCCAATATAGGTTTCTGTGGCAACTAAATTACCGTCTACAAACAGTTCCAAAGGAATATCAGATTGAGGATCTAAACCATAGTTTCTGATACTTACTTCGACAGTCTCTATAGTTGTTAAAATACCATTTGTTGGGTTAATGATGTTGTTAACACCTACGTCTTGAGCAAAACCACTACTCAACGAAAATGAAGCTACTTGAGTTCTCCACTGGTTATTGGCAGAAAAATATTCTGCAGTATGCCAAAAAGTAAAATTATTTGGATCCATAGTTAAATGTGAATAGTCACCAAACCTATTGGTAGTTGTTTGTACCCCAACTCCATCAACAATCGTTGTTTCCGCTATGGTCATTTCCCCTAATGCATCACCATCATACCTACCCGTATATCTAATCCCTGCAGGTAATGCAGCACTTGCTATATTAAATGCCAGACCAATATTTCCGGCAGCGTCCATAGCAGCACTTCCCATAAATCTACTATTATCGTCTGCTGGAGCATACGTTCCTTCTTGAAAAACTTCCCAAGGATTGGTAGCATCGTTTCTAAGTTCTATCCATCTTATTCCAGCATTAGTTCCATCAACATTATCATTAAATGTAATGACCCAAGAATTATGCGTACCAAAACTTCTATAATTAGCTGCATAAGATATTACTCCCGTAATCATATCAATTTTTTGGCCAGTTCCTGGTTGTGCAACATCACCAGATCCAAATGGAGCAAAATAGGCATTAAATGGATCTGTAGGGATTTCTAACGGAGAAGAAATTGTTGAATTAGCTGGCGTATCAAAATCTACATCAATCTCCCATACTTTTAAGTGATCATAAGTGATACCTCCCCAACCATCGTCTTGTAAATAGACAATATAACCTGGCAAGTCAGCTGGATAATCAATACCTGTTAAATTTGCTGGTTCGGGGCTTAAAACAGTATTTGGATTAGAAGAATTTCCTGGTAATGGAAATCCAATAATTTGCGGATCTGGGTCTCCAGCTAAAATAACGTCTCTTTCTATAGCATAGACTTTATTTGTACCGCCTTTATTAGCTGTAAGATAATAAGCATCAGGCCAAATACTATAATGAGGATAATCTGGAAATGAATCAAATGAATATTGATAAACATGATAGGCTCCTGTAGGGTCATTGTTCACTGATACACCAATGGCTAAACCATTACTAACCGAACCAAATTCACTAACAAAATAACGATCAGCTAGTTGATCATATAATACGATTGGATCACCTGAGTTTGAACCTATACCTAAAAAAGCACCTAATGATGTTGGACCTACTAATAAATTTCCAGTTTTATCAAATATTT
>Ga0209092_10001280_pt1 | contig 24916 bp, 19 predicted proteins | sample FraStrMetagenome_FD_187446 | JGI IMG/M metagenome (GOLD analysis project Ga0209092, IMG submission 187446) | Marine eukaryotic phytoplankton communities from Arctic Ocean - Fram Strait ARC3M Metagenome (SPAdes) (version 2) | ecosystem: Environmental > Aquatic > Marine > Oceanic | place: Fram... | reverse complement strand
TAACAACTGCTACTACTCCTCTTCCGAACCTGTAACTGATGAAGAGGATGAGTTGTAACTACAAAGTAATTTATACCTGGTACAAGAGTAGAAGTTAATAAAATAAAAGCATACAGTTTAAAAAAAATACCGGTACTTCTATGTTAGTGTGTAGCGTTATTCGATAATTTTAGTGTTGCTACTCCTAAGACACAAGGATTTAGCAGTAAGCCTTTTGAGCGCTTGCTTATAGCCTACTTGTAAGATAATAGGTAAGATATAATGTTCACCTGTTCTTTCAAGTAGATCTTCATTCATTACTAGCACACTGCAAATAGGATGGCCACCAACACGCAGATGCTTAGAAACGGCACGTGAAGCGGATTCTTTAACGAACTACGTGTTGATGTGATGTTATTATTCAGAACGGAGATTCGTAAATCAATAATTTATATTTTGGTAAGTATTGCGAGGGAAATTTGGCCTTAGCTTCTATTACGGCGTAATAACTCTAGCGCTAAATCTTCTTGAGCACCAACACTTTCATAATCGTCGCTACTGTCACTATCGCTGTCGTCATTATGTGACGAAGGTCCGTCGAAAGAAGACAAACTATTATAACTAGCTTGGTCGACATCACCACCAAGCAAAACAGCACCAACTTCATCGCTACCAGTCTCATCATTACTTTCCGTTGCTCTTTGCACACTAACTTTGCGTTCAAAACGCTTCTTCCGATGTTTAGCCTGAATTCGAGCCTTGGCTTCAACATCGTCCTGTTGAGCGGTTGCTTCAAGTCGCTTTTGTACTTTCTTCATGTATTCTTCGCTTGCTGCCGCTATGTTGTTAACAACATCACCATTTGTCTTATTTTGAGAACAGTTTGGAATAAGCTCAGTCGATGACGATTCATCCACTTCTTCTCCGTCTTCGGTAAACTTCGTTCGTTTATTTTCACCATTTGATGACGCATCGATATGAATTCTTTTGCTATTGCTATGACGAATTGTTGCCTTGTTCACATCAACATGAGGAAGATCCGAGTCGTCCACCCATAGATGTTTCTCCTTCACCACTAACAGCTCATCATCTTCCCCATCATCGTCGGTATCATCCTTGTTCTTATTTTTCTTGAATGGTGACTTCTGAGCAAAACCTGCACTTGCACTATATTTCTCCACGCGCTTTTGCAACTTTTCTGCTTTAATCTGCTCTTTTAATCGTTGCAGTTTCTTATTGCCATTTTTGGATTGTCGCAAATTTTCACGACTTGTTAAATTCTTCAAAAATCTAGCAGACGGCGTCGAAGCAAGGCCCAACGACATCGCAAACTCATCCAAAGGCAAATTACGTATATTAAATACTTCCTTGTTAGGCATGAGATAAACGGACCGTAAATAACTCTGAAAGGCCTTTTTTGCTAGCCGGTTCATCTCTGGAGCAGCCGCCACTATGGCAGCAGCGCGTTTTGTCACAGATACGGCTCGTGTAGGATTCACACTTAATTTCTTAATAGGAATCTTAGGATTTTCTTCTGTGAGTAATTTATTCATGGCTGCGAACTCGGAGGGTAACAGGCATAACAAACTACGCCCACCAGCAGTATAACGCGCTGTGCGACCAACTCGGTGAATGTACATCTCCTTATCTTCTGGAGCATCAGCTTGAACTACCCAATCAACTTTTGGAAAATCAAGACCTCGTGCAGCTACATCCGTTGCGAACAAAACTGCATGAGGTTTCCTTAAAAAGTCGAAATAAATGTGTGTCCGCCGTACTTGTTTTATTCTACCATGAAGGCTCATAAGCGGTACACCTGGCTGCATGCTGCAGAATATCTCGTATGCATATCGCACCTGCGAACAGCTGCTAAAAAATACGATGGTTTTCTTCTTTAAATGACTCTTTATGAAAGAATAGATGACGTCGAGTTTTTGCGGCAAGGTGCATATAAGCATGCTCTGTTGCAATCGTTCGGGAGTAATACATACGTCATCCTTGTCGTGTACACCAATGTACTCAGGTCTGACAAGACTTAACTTACCTAAGTCTCGAACATTCTTATGTTGAGTAGCGCTGAACAGCATCGTTTGTCGTTTTATAGAGATGTCACGTTCAGTTTTTGGATCCGGTAGGTATTCGAGTATGCGGTACAATTGTTTTTGAAATCCAAGATCCAGAATACGATCGGCCTCATCAAGCACTAGGACCTGCAACATTGAGCAGGCATCATCAAATCCTGGTGTTTGTTCAAGATGCTGAAGAAGTCTTCCGGGAGTGGCAACTAGTATGTGCGATCGAGAAACACGACTTTGTTCGAGACGAAATTCCTTTTTCCCACCGACAAGCAAACCGGCAGAAAATTGGTGATGTTTCCCAATATCTCGCAGTACTTCAAATATCTGGACGGCAAGTTCACGCGTAGGAGAAATAATAAACGCACCAACACCCTATTAATAGTTTATGAATAAGTGGTCTTAGTAATACATTCATATTAAAAGCGATATAATATTTACAACGCACTCCAAACTTTTCAAAAATTTGCAAGTACACACCTGATTCCATCCCATTCGATATAAACGCTCCAGTGTGGGGACAAGAAAAGCCAATGTTTTTCCACTGCCCGTTCTGGCAGCTCCAAGAACATCCCTTCCAGTCAGAGCATGAGGAATCACAGCATGCTGGATATCAGTCATCGTGACGAACGAACGATTTTCAAGCCCTGACAAAGTTAATTGCGAAATAGGCAGGGTTTCGAATGCTATTTTCAAACCCATTTGCGGAACGTAGCCTTGCGCAGGCGCTTCTTGTTCGATTCGATTGTTTAATGATGCAATATGATCCTCATGATCGATGGAATCGAGTGAATTTAGTGACTTATGAGGGCGTCGTTTCTTTGCCATTATTCTATCTAAGGTCAAACTTATTACTTTGAAACTCAAGGCAATCGATTTCCTTTTCTTAATAGAGAGAGAGCACGAATTATTTCGATTTTTTTGTGTAATAAACTTTCTTTAGTGGGCAAAAAAAATTCTGTCCGGGGAACGCGGAATAAATGGAGGGGAAGTAAAGTTCGGAACGTGGGCACGCTCACATAAACTTAGCTGTCTCTGAAAAATTTCAAAAACTTGCTAATTCTAGGAGACTTGCCCGTATTTGATAAATTCAACCTCGTAACTTTTGCATGGGATTCAAACATTTTACTAACCTTTAGAAGATGGTCAGCACAAGAAGCAAGGCAACTAAATCTAGACCTCAGCAAAGAAGGGATTCTACTTCCAAACTAGAAACCAAATCAAAATCACGTTCGAAACTTGTAGAAGAAAATGGCCAAACGAAGTCACATGACAAAAATGATGATTACAGCATTTGCATGGAACATGAGTTAAGTGATGCAAGGGCTCAAATTTCGGACCTACGCAAAAACGTTGCCTCTTTATCATCGCAATTGAGTGAGGCACTCACTGAAAAGCACGGTCTGAGCCGAAAGTTTTGGGATTTGGTAAGATTACATGTTAGAATCTGTAAAACTTTCAAAATAACAAACATTAAATGGTATATATACATGTATACGTGAATAGACTGAAGAGTATAAAGAAACGAAGTCAAATCATAGAAGTTTAACTTCAACAGTAGAAGATCTCATCGCAGATAAGACCAAGTTAACAGACGAAATTTTTCAGTCAAACGAGTACAACAAAAAAGTAGAAGCGCAGTACAAGGTCCTGTTGGAAAATAGCAAGAGAGAGGCAACGAGTGCTTTGAATGTGCAAAAACAGAAAATAGAAGACGAGTTCCGTACAAAAATAAAGGACATAGAAGAAAAAAATTATGGCCTTGAAGATTTGGTAGCTCTTACTAGAGCAGAGGTAATAGATCTCGAAGAGAAAAATTCATTGTTAACCACCGATATAGATCAGTTAACTATTATTTATGAAGAGCTTCAGAGTCGCTTCACATCAACTGAACAAAAATTATGCGACATAACGTCGACTTGTGTGGATAATGATCGACAGATTCAATTCCACAAGCAGGAACAAGAGAAAGTGAAGGTAGAATTTGAAAAGGTTAAACAGAATGAAGCTAATCTAAAGTCTGAAATCGAAGAAATGACAAAAGTTATCATATCACAAAAACAAAAATCAAATGAGTTACTAAGAGAAAAACAATTAGCTTTGGAAGATGCAGAAGATAAACTACGTGCATTTGAAGCGGAGAAGGTAGCAACAAAAGAGATGTTTATTGACTTAAAATCTAATGCAGAACGCCAACAAATTGAGCATTCGCAAATCCTAAAACGTAAAGATCAAGCAATCTTAGACAAAACAAATATCAATAAAGGAATAGAACGACGTGTGCAGGACATTGCCACTAGTCTTGAGCGTGCTACATTAGTCTTAAAAGAAAAAGATTCAGAAATCCACGATTTGAGAGTTCGTTTACAAATAGATAGTGATGAAATAAACGACCTCAATATGGAAAGAGATGAAGTGCAAAAGAACTTCAATGATAAATTAAATTCTCTTAAACAACTGAGCGAGAAAATTTCTGAACAGAAGAAAACCATCGATATCCTAAACTCGAAGAACACTGAACTTTTAAAGGAAATATCAGACTCGAAAGAGAAGATTGAGGAATATTTAAACCAATTGCAAGTAGAGGCTGGAAAAGCTCAAAAAGAGAAAGCTGATATGGAAAGTATGTTTGTAGACGAGAGGAGACGTAATGAAGAAATTCAAACCAATTTGAAAAACGAGATAAATACTCTTGAAGAAAAATACAAGGCAATACAAGATTCCTACAAAACTAAAGTAGCAGCTGCTATAAAAGAAGAAAATCTGCTTCTTGAAAGAGCCAAATCTGAGGAGCATCAAAGAATTCTAGGTCTCAATGAAGAAATCTCCAAACTCCAGAAAATCATAGATAATAATCAACGATCTATCGTAGAAAGAGATGAGCAAATTTCTAAACTATACGAAGAGAGAATAAACGTTGACCAACAGAAATGCCAAGAAACAGAGATGCGAGAACGTCGTATACAGGATCTTGGAAATGAATGTAAGGTGTCTGAACAAAAATTGAAAAAATTGGTTGACAAATTGAAAGTAGCGAAGGATGACTCCATCTCACTTCAAAAACAAGTAATTGAAATTGACAATGAGCGCGATAAACTTTTAGGATTGATATCAGAGACCAAAACCGAGATCACATCATTGAATAATGAACTGCAATTATCAAAAGACCATACTGTAAACCTTCAAAAGAGTCTTTCTCTTCAAGAGGAAAAGGCGCATTTAATAGAAACAGAGAAAGAAGATCAAAAACGTCACTTTGAAGAAGAATTAAGGATTTATGAACAGAGGCACGTCTCTGTTTTAGCTGAAATGCAAAAGGTTCATATCGAGTTAAGTTCTACGGCCTCAAATCTCTCTGAGTGTGAAAGTGAACGTATATCTATTTCGAACAATGCTCGAGCATTAGTTAAAAGTCTAGAAGAAGAACTAACATCTTCACGTGTATATTGCAAGGATCTCCAAAAAAATTACGTTGATAATGTTGATGCTCTCAAAAGAGATATTTCGAAGCTCGAGAAATGCTTGAGGGCGAAGTCAGAAGAAATGGAATCTAATCATGGCAGGTTAAATAAAGAACTTCTTGAAGCCAGACACTCTTGCGAGGAAATAACAATCGAAAATAAGAAGAATGTCCTTGAAATTGAAGAGAAAAATAGAGAAATATCAACACTTATTCGGGAATTAGATGGGGCTGAAGAAAGAGAACGTGAACTCCAAAAACACTACTTCCAACATATGCATACAAATAATTTATCAAAACAGCTACATACTTGCATTAATAAGCATAACTTAAAAGAAGAGGGAAAACATGGATTATCCCGTAACATGGCTAACGATGAGAACAAATCTCATCACTCAAAAACTAGTGCGGTATTTAGCCAGCCTATCTCTAATTATAACGATGACAATGTGAGGTGTGAAATCTTTCATGGTGAAGCTGGAGATATGATAACTCAAACGAGACAATTTTTGGAACAAAGACGGGGAGGCATACGATGCAAGAATCAAGAAGACACATCCGAAGTCATTTTACCAAAAATTCCTGATGATGAATGAAACACGTGAATGTTGCACAGATGTTGTTTTGAGGAATTTCGTAAAAGTAAGAAAATGCAAATTACATTTATAATAATTAGGAAGCTATAATTTCTTGGCGAAACGGCGACATCTTTCAATTTATATCATATATACTGAAAAAGATTTAGCTTCATAATCTGTGCCTTTCGTGGACGGAGATCCGATTTCCACAGCACTACATCATGACTAAATGTAGAAATTATGTGCGAAACTCACTTACATTTAGGTGTATAATATCGATATCAGCGGTAGATATATTATGAATAAGTTATCGAGATATATTAACAATTAGCAGGAAGGAAAGTATTCAATTGTTACACCTAACGCGGTAGGGCGTGATTCACATCAAACTTCTTGGACTCGCCACAACCGTCGTAAAAAGTTGGTAGATTTGAAGGTACGCGTGCATATCGGAGCATTAGAGCATCGCGAAACTCAGTCGAAGATAGGATTGTTCCGACAGGGTGCGAAGGCACGACGCTGAGCCAGCGCCCTGTCTTATTCGCTCGTTTTAAGGTACGTTCAGTATCCTAGGAGAACTGATCGACTTCAGACTTGAATTTCGCTTTGTAGGCTGCTTCTATACGACTCCAAGATTGTCAACTGGACTGTATTGAACTCGACCGCGTTTGGCGGACAAGAGGTGGGAGCAGTAAAGAGTGCTCGACTTATAACTATCTTTAGCTTTTGGTTGTTGGATTGCTTAGACTTAGACCGCCGTGTCTGACTGGTAGCTCTGCTAACTTTCGAATTTTTGCATGTTGAAATGTAAAGCCTCGAACTAATTATCACTTTTCAGAAGTCCAAGTCCTGCACCTCCCTCCCAATTTTCAACGAAAGCGATGCGACATATTGCTCACAGCATATTGAAAAAAAAGAAAAGAAAAAAGAATTAATTTATGGCGTGCAATCACTCCTGCACTGCCACACCCTGAAAATTTGTGCACTCCTATTAATCCAGTAGAATATTGAAGAGGAATGGCGTGGATAAGCGTCAGTCAATTGACTCATTACCTGCTTGATAGGGTTATTCAGTTTCGTTTGGCTCAACAACAGTCGCTTTGGCAACGTAATTGTCAGTTTCCTGTAAACGCTCAATAAATTCTGTCATCGAACAGTTCAACATCTACTTCGGAGAATACGATTTCCGAAGGGAAATCCCATTATTTCAGCAGTCACAACTAGGGTTCCAGGTAGATGTGGATGTGGCAGATGTCTGCCACAGTGGCACTGCCACCACCACCTACCACTGGCGCGCCACCCTGCCACTTGGGGGTCGGTTGCTTCTGCCATGGTGGCAGACCTATCATTCAACATATTTCACTCAATAATAGTGTCAATGATACAAATGATTGTAATAATATTTATGTAATGTTCAACGCATACTTCAGTATTCATTTTTTTAATCTGTATGCTTTTATTTTGTTTACTTCTACTATTGTACCAGGTATAAATTACTTTGTAGTTGTAACTCATCCTCTTCATCGGTTACAGGTTCGGAAGAGTTTTATAGAGAAATTCATGCATTGAAAGTTGAAATACATACTCGTAGGCACCACATATTGGGGATTCCAATATTACATCTTGCGTGTGTGGTCCAAATGTAGCAGAACAGTGGCGTGCCACGTGGCAGAAGCCTCTGCCATTTTTCTAAATTTGGTCATATGGCGAGCCAGTGGCGCTGCCAATTACGAAAAGGTCTGCCTGGAACCCTAGTCACAACAAGAATGGTATTAGATGAAGGTGAATCCACTTTAAAAGTAAAATACCGAGAAATGTGTACTGATACCGTCGTAACAAATATATTAATAAACGCTTTTGTAAGATCTGCCTCGAACCATCATTTCTTGGCTTCGAATTTCAGTACCTGTTGATTAACATGTCGAGTCCAGACCATCGATCCTATGGTGGTTCGTTATTTGAAATATGTTTTAATAGGGTACATGAGCGCAACTTACTTTGCCGCTGCACGTATCAGCATGCCTCCTTTCTCTTGCGAAAACAAGCGACTGCTATGAAAGTACTCAACAAAATGATAGTTAGAGAGATTTCGTCTACTGAATTTACACAATTTTATTAAGTAACTCGGCCTTGTTGCCATATTTTCTACATTCATACGGTTCTCTATGTCAACGAGGTTCTATGCTAGTGCCGGTCATTCGGCTAAATCGATGGTACATGTAATTGGAACTCTGTTCGGATCTTCAAATAATGCTTGGCATAATATTTATTTGTACACATTTGTGAATATTTTTGTCTTCTATCTTCATTGATATTGGAAATAGAGAGTTTTGAATTCGTTAAACAACGCCTATCTTTCAGCTCTGAAAAACCAAATTCAACAAAAGGCAACAGAGGTTTTATTTGTCTTGGTACTTGATCTTCTGTAAAATGTGGTGACTTGAATAATTCTCAATAGTTACATGGAAATTGAAGAAATAGCATGATTATTTTATTAGTTAAATGTGTTCTCAGGAATCAATATTACCCCTGCAATTCACCATACGATTGTATCTCCCTTTGTCTATAATAACAATACAAAATTGGCAAAGGTGTTCATCTTAAAACACATCGTCTCTCTTGAACCAAAAACTTATAGCTATTTCTTTCCGTAGAACTATATCTTTCTTCGAAATGATGGAAAAAGTCGAACGAATAAATGTGAGAACGTTCAAAATTTACATCGGTGCTTTATCGAAATTCCAATTCAAAGAGGAGGCGTCGGAAGCTGATTAAGTTTTTGAAGGCCTGCAAAACTCGTCAAATTTGCTTCGTTAGGTGCACAGTAAAAAAGCAAATCCTATGATTCTATTGATAGATGCAAGAATATTTTGACCGAATTGCGCAAAAGCCTATCACACCAATTACAATTTCGTATTCGCTCTATGTTAATTCGATCGCACATCATGACTCAGCTTTTGCTATCAAGACACTTAACAATATTCAAAGAGAAGGGCTGCCAGTTTTTGATGTGAGTCGTTCCTTGATAGTGTTTAAATTCGGTCGAAAATCAACGTGAACACCGATTTTAAATGATTATTTTAATATTGAACCATTACAAATAATTCCGAATATTATGACTCTCTATCATTGTGGAGCCTTATATTGGTTTTGTACTCAACCTCAGAGGCTGAACCTCAAACGTTTCAAATTGAGATTTTACAATAAAGAAATAAACACTTATAGATTCATACAATTTGCATAAAATGTTGTCGTTGCAGGCCAGTCAGAGAAAATTCCAACAATTTCAACCTTCTCATGAAGAGCATGCAAAATTTCGAACTGATCTCCGTCCGTATCAATGATCTCAGTGGTAGTCTGATAGTACCATCCTCCACCGGAGACAAGTGGGCCAGATCGCTCAAGAGTCCATGTAATTATGTCGAAGCCATGATCCTTGATGTACTGGCCATAGTCAGAGATTACAATGCTTTCTTCTTCGAGATCGAGAAGCATCCACATTGGTGGTGCCATATACTCGACTCCAGCATCCTCAAGCGGAGCCACCTTTTCCGCGAAGTCTTCGGCAGATAAGTCATAGTCGTCGTAGGACCCAACAAGAGCAACGGCTTGCTCGAATTCAGTTTGACTTGACCAGTATACGACATCATCCCACAAGAAAGATTGAGGCCAGACTGCACTCTGATCAACACCTGCCTCGATGTACTCATCAATCATCTGCTGAGCATAATCTTCCTGGGTGTAGTCTCCTTCGTACGGCATTTCCACTTGTGGAGTTTTGAGTTCGGGGGTAAATTTAGCTCCCCAATCCATTACAAGCTCAATTGATTCCATATGGGTTGGAACTTCAGGGCATTCTTCTTGGTATAGGGTACTACGGTACCCAGCGACACCTCCAACGTATCCCTCGGCATCACTGGCGCTTGAATCACTAGAGTCCATCTTGGCACACAGTGTCTTGATTTCTTCGAGCGTGAAGTCGGATGCGCAGCATTTAGGAGAGCCACCAGGCTCGTATGGGGTAGTGCACTTAGCGTTGAGCTCGGGGCGAGTAACGACATCAGTAGTCGTATGCAAGTCACATTGAGCATGACGGCAGACGAGCTGACGGTCCTTGGTAAAGGTTACATCGCATTCTACGATACCAGCGCCTTGAATCAAAGCAGCTTTGTAAGATTCAAGGGTGTGTTCAGGATACTAATGAAAGGAGTTAGCGAAAATAAGAATGCTCTTTAACAATTCAAAGATACTTACCAACATGCAGGCGCCACGGTGCCCGATACTCCAGTCGTTTTTATAATTAATATCTTCGGTTTCGGCACACTTCACGAGTTTTTCTTTAAGCTCGCCCTCTGCCATGGTATCCAAGATGAAGTATGGGCGAGAACCTACGCTAACTGGATACTTGGAAGATTTCGTTCCTACATATGATCCCTTGCTCCCTTTGCCTCCCTTACCAAGACGACGTGAGGCAGCGCCCACAAGAGATATGAAGAAAAGAGTAATAGAAAAAAGCTTAACCATAATCACCGATTTCCTTACAACGAAGTAAATTTATGTGTGACTTTTTATGTATTATGAATGTATATTGGTGTCAAGACCTTTGAAAAATTTGTTAGAAAGGCATGTGTGATAGTAGTGGGTGGAATTAAAAAGTGATTGTATGAATGTCTTTAAAGAGGAAAGGCTTTCAGATTCAAATCTCGAATCTTGGCTAGAAAATAAATAATTGTATGCTATTTATTAACCTGACAAGCGGGCATGGTTTAGACCCGTCAGGACTTTATTGCAACAAAGGAATCAGCAAAAAGTAAAAATAAGTGTGGTTTGAAAGGTAATTGTCCCTGCCTTAATTATGTTTTCAAATCCAAAAGATTACATGCATGTTCATTTTACTACAAAGTATATACATGATGTATTAATAGATTCATCTTTAGATTCAAATTCTCAAGATTCTAAGGGTGGCTGACCCAAAATCGAAGGGGGAAAATGAAAAAAATACCAAAATGTTGCGGAAGTCATCAACGCCAGATAGAATAAGTCTATATACTCTATTTGGTAGTGGTTTCAGGACTATACGCTGCCTCGAACTTGAATTAATATGAGATGTAATCTCATCCTCTAAATGCAATCTCTATTAATTTGAGTAGCTATATTTCAAAGTACGCGGATAACCCACCTTTGATACCCCTTTAAATATTTACTCCTATTTGTTCTACTTTGCCTATGTACAACATCCCCCCTCTCCTGACAAAACATATGTGTCATGTCGAAATATTTACAAAAAATTTAATATTACAATAATTTACACATTTTATTTATTAAAACTCTTGCGATGACGGCTCTTGAGAAATTGTACATGGAACATAATCATTTTGCTCCTTGACAGACCTCAACGCTTTCCAACAATTGCCACAAATCTCAGCATTACTGTAAAGTTGGCGTGTTCTAACAGCCCCTGATACAACCTTTGCACACGCCTTATTACTCTTCCAAACGATGTCGAGGATTGGATGTGAACATTTACTACAAAAGTATTCCTTGTTCTTCAAACTAGTTTCCCGATTCAGCAAATGTCGAAGAATCTTAACGGTTGAATACTTAGCATGACGAAGAGTATCGAACTGCCAATGGTTTTTTTGACAGTTTTCTAAAAATACATTACGAGACTCGCACATGTTATCTTCATGAAACCCTTCCTTTTCCTCTTTTTCTTGTGATAAGTCTTCATGATAATGACAAGCTTTAGGATCAGAGTAATCAGTATTCAAAGTCACAACAAAAAAGTCACGTTTCATTTTCCGTAGTGATTCGCTGACTTCACAAAACAACCAATCATTGCATTCTGGTTTATTCAAAATACCACCGCTGCTACTTGTACCCTTATGCTTGATTTCCTTATTTGAATTCAATTTGAATCTTCGTTGATCAGAAACCGTGGGTGAGTCATCTTCCCCCAACATACGAACCTTAATGGAATCCGCCTGTGTTATGTCGATACAATTACTACGAGACTCAACCTTTTCATATACGTCCACTTGTCGTGGCAACCTGAGATCCAACGCGTCGACTTCCTCGAAGACAAGTTTTTCCTCGACTAGTTCCTTTGCCATTTTCGCCACAATGTGTTGACTTCCATTGAAATGATGCGCATTCTTATTTAATAAGATTAAATCCTCTTTTAAGTCTTTTAACATATCGTATGCGCCCAGCACTAACTTACTGTGAATGCAACCCAAATCTATAGGCTTCTGAACGACACAGTAGTAGTCTGGTACTGCCACAGGATTGACAGGTGAGACAAACGGCCGAGCCACGGACATCTGCAAGACATCGTTGATTCGTGATTCCACACGACTTATGTTGGAATGTTGGCTCAAACACGCGGTAGTCCTTGCATGACGCTGCATACTTGCCTTGTATACGCGCAGAGCCTCGTCGATCCAATAATCTCCTTCCAACAACGGTAACGGATGTCCTTGAATCACAGCAAAATCGTACAAACTGCTCACGTCTGCAACTACGCCTCGTGAAGCACACCTGGCGAGGATATCACAGTACCAACTACACAATCGGTCACGTGTAGGGGTCTTTTGAGTAGCGGGATGATTCCAGAAAATATACGAATTTCCACGGGTAGGCGGACATGCCCAAATGTGTACCTGCTTGTACCGTTCCGATGCCAAATAAGCCAAGAACGATGACACCATCTCCCGATACACCTCCGATCGGAGCGATCGTGGCTGAAAATGGTCCACACTATCCAAATACGCAATGTAAGCTGTTTTGCTGGAAGAGTATAGCTGAACGTACATGGTAAACAGCAGTACAGGCATACCGTCAATGTTCTGGAATAATCCAATACACATACTTCTGTACGTATCTTCGGCGGGTGTCCCAGGGAAATAGTGTCGAATGTGTTTTGGAAGAGAGCACTCTTCGATGGTACTACTGAGTAGCCGTACGGCCAATGTCTGGGCACATAGTGGCTCTTTGGCTAACAAAGTATGCAGTGCTTTCTGTACGAAAGCCGTACAGGCGTTTGAAGGGAGACTGCTCTGATTCGGAAGATCATCTGAGGATTCCACGTATTGAGGGTTAAGTTGACCGCATACATAGGATGTGACATGAGTCGTAGGGTTAATCTTGGTCTTGTTAGAAGGGGAGCATGGGCATCCGAGTAAGGCACAGTGAGCATGCATTTGTCTATGGCACCGTTTGCACTCAATCCACGACTCAATAATTTCCATCGCATTCTTTCGTTGAAGCAAATCACGTTTACGAATGACACGCTGGACATAATCAGGTCGGGTGGGGCGTACTTCATCACAACTCAAGGCACAGTCATGATCGAACGATAATACGCTCGGCAAATTCATATAGCAGCGGTGACACCATGACTTGCTGCCGTCACGGCTGGTGTAGTAAACCGCGCCCTTACGAACTTTGGCGCCGCAATTTAATGGTCTACGGTTGCCAACACCAACGCCTTGTGCTACGCAGAGGACCGGGGGAGGCTCGAGATGTAGGCAGCCACTCTGACAAATATGGCAAGTTTGTCCCATACAAATAAGACAGGAATGCTTGACGTTAGTTCCTGCAGCTAACTTGTTCATATCCTCTTCGAAATAGTTCAAAAGCGTCTTAGCAGCAGTGTGAACTGGATGATTTGGTGGGTTGTAGGTGCAGGCATTACTAAACACCAGTCGCACATCGGCTGCAAAGGCTTCTTTGGAAGTATAAACACCAGCATGAAGTTTGGATTTAATAGTTCCCAAATCCATCGGTCGTGTAATCACACGCGTGTAGTCCAATAGATTAAGAGCTACCGGATCGACAGGTGTACTGAACAACGAGTGTCGATTGCAGTTGTGAGCAATGAGACGTGCTAGTACTGGCTTAAGCGGGAGCTGTATAGTATGCTCGCGATGCAAGAAAGTCTTGTGTTGTGCCAAGGGTCTTACCCTGTGAACACTACGATCTTGAGTTGGGGACATGGAAGCGTTGCCATCGTCTCGAACGCTCGTGGGTGAATGAACGTCGAGAGGACGCAGCAAGTCGGGTGTCTTGGAGGTAGCGTCATCTTGTTCTTGACCGGGTACCACGGCGAAGCAGGTGGGTATGACTTCGTGAGTAACCGTGCGAGCGAGTTTCATTCTTGGGGTTTCTGCAGAATTCGACGGATTTTGTATCTTAAGATTCGAAATCGTCTTAGTATCTAAAAATCGCCTCTTGGAAGGTAATTCCATTGCTACCTTCACATCTTTCTTCGACTTCTGTTCGCCGATACCAGTTCCTCCTTTGCTCTTGTGACTGTCACTGTTATTATTCATTTCAGAACAAGGACGAGATCGAGAAGATGAGGTATTCAACGTCGAGGATACACTGCCAGCAACCATCTATCAAGAAAAATCGTTTCAAAAAGTTACGTTAGAACAAAATGGAACAACATTTCAAAAAAGAATACACGATTTCTACACATTTCACATTCAGTCGATCCAGTAGAGCGCTTCATTGAAGAATGTATACTGAAAAGTTTAGGACTTGTTAACATGTAAATTCCACTTCACATGAATCATTCAAACAGTTTGTACGATTATGATTTAACGCCAATGAGCTAAATTGTCCACTCTCACCACCAGCAACCCTACAAAGTAACCAATTGTAGTCAACGATAAATCAAATGAAGCATCTAACTGCATGGTTCAGTTAAGTAAATAACATCGATCACAGTGATGGTGTTGCCTTCATGTAACTCGACGTTTGTGGCAAGATATCAATCATTGTGGACTGTACATAAATCTAAAAGGTGCTTGGTTGCTGCATGCTGCTGCCGAGGACCGCGTGGAAACCTACGTAAATATTCACTCTCAAACAAACACTCGAAAATTGGCACACATGCAAACCGATCACGGCATCGGAATAGACTCCAATGCATGTGAACTTTAAAAGCCCACTTCACTCAAATATCAACACCATATTAATCTTACAATTGCGCATTCAGTGAACTAGCCGGTGATCGGATTAGAGGAGTGGAAGATGTAGTAATCGATGTGTAAAGGGAGAACATGTCTTATCCGAGCTATATAGCTCAGCAACGTTAACGCGCGTTAGACGCGTCGGCACTTAACTTACCTTTTTTCAATTTTGGAAATGTGTAGTGGCGTTTGATAAAGATTAAAAACTCCGGAGGCTGTAGTTGTTCAAGGGTTATTCACTGGTGAAAGACTTAGGTAATGGTTTTTAGATTGCTGTAGGACATGACACCTGATACGAGTACTTAATCGTAGTAGTGGTAGGCGGCACTCTTGAGGCCAGGCGCTTGTTCGTGAGAATTCTAGTAAATTCTGAATTTTGAAACAACAGGCGTTGCGCGGCGCGGATGATTTGAAAAATTATTTCATGAAATTATGACACATTTCGCGAGCACCTTTTAGAGCTAAACTAGATTTTCCTAGAAAGATATGATATAAAAAAAGTATATAGATATGAATATGGATATATAAAGAATTGAATGGTCGACATGGCAGTTATTCGTGACGCGTCAGAACGTCAGAGAGTAACCCGGAGTCAATAATGCGTATAATTTCTTCGCATGTTCTGATTGGATGGTTCCAATAGATTTCACGAACATAGGTTCTTCATGCTGTCAGCTCGCGTTCGTACACTGGAGTACGTTTTTTGGCGTAAGCTAAGTTAATCTCCAATGCGATGTGTGCCAAATTGAAATGATGACCGTCCGTCTGTTCGTCATTCAAATCTATGTGAAGATGAAACACTCAAAATACATTCTATAAAAGCATACAGTTAAAAAAAAATACATTCTTTTATTTTTTAATAAAGCCTTTCCGATAGAGAGATCTAAGATCTACAGTTGATAAGTATCAAGGAAATCAAGTTGGCTCATTCATGCTTCTGTCTCTGTTATATTAATTACTAACTGAACACACAAGTCATCGTAGTTTCAGTCTCAATAGGCACAACTCAGTTGAGCAGCATACAGGCTATTGGTGAAGGTTCTGGAAGCATTTACTAAGAAACTAACAAAACGTAATTGAACGATGGTTCAACAACAGGAAAATCCGGTTGTTTTCTTCGATATCACAATAGGCGGCTCGCCGAAAGGTAAGAAAAACTCGAAGTAACTGAGGATTATTAACAACTTCTGTAATTGAAATTTATTGGCTAATCGTAGGAAGGATTGAAATGGAGTTGCGAGCTGATGTGGTACCACGAACTGCAGAAAATTTTCGATGTTTGTGCACGGGTGAGAAAGTAATTTTAAAAAGCAGGGTTGGTAAGACAGCTTTGCATTTTAAGTCAAGCCCGTTTCATCGTATTGTACCAGGTTTTATGGCGCAAGGGGGAGACATTACTCGTGGTGATGGTACGGGTGGTGAAAGTATATATGGTCGCGAATTCCCAGATGAAAACTTTAAATTAAAGCATACTGGACCTGGTATTTTGTCGATGGCGAATGCTGGCGAAAACACGAATGGTAGCCAATTCTTTTTGTGCACGGCGGAGACGCCTTGGCTAGATGGAAAGCATGTTGTTTTCGGGAAGGTTGTAAGTGGCTACGATGTTGTGAGCGCGATAGAACAAGTTGGTAGTGGAAACGGGAGAACCCGTGTTCAGGTGTTAATCGCGGACTGTGGTCAATTGAGATGATCTTTCATAAAGAGTTGTAACCCTACCCCAACTCTATCAGCTTGTGCTATCAGATTTGAACATGGTAAGAATCTCACGGTAAGATAAAGAGCGAAAGTGTATTAGTGCAAATGAAGAAACTATTTTTTTAAATGACGATCGTGTTCTCTTTGATATATTAGCCCTTAAATTTATTCTATTACAAATTCATGTCAATTGCAACAAAGATTTTGACATTCAAAGTAAAATCATTATGGCCGTGAATATTATTTAGCCCTGTACGCACACATGACTCTAGCTTCCTCTGTAGGTTGAGTAGGAGTAAGGACTGACAAGGAGCGGTACATGGTAATGAGATTCAGGATCATCTATCCCGAAACGAATTGGCACTTTATCTAGGAAAGGGGTGCCACAAGTGGTCAGTAGATTACTTTTTGTTGCGAAATAGTCACCGACATGAAAGACCCATTGGTAGACACCAACCTTGAACGCTTCTCCCTTTAGGGCAGGACCACCTTCTAATCTTCCATCATCATTCGTCTGGAATTCGCTGACAAACTCCATCGTTTCCGCATTATTGTTGTCTTTACACACCCGAAATAATTCAATACTCATCTGCTGAGCGGGCGAGCCACTTGCAGTATCCAACACATGACAAGTCAAAAAGCCATGCTTTTCAGGGACAATAAGTTGAATCAAACGCATCCAAGCAATCTTATGTACCTGCGCTAAACAAGCGTGAAACTCGGTTTCGTAAGAATTTTGCACCCGCGAACGAAGAGCTCCTAAAACAGTATGCTTTGTCGCATTTCGCACAGCCAAAATAAATGGAAATCCAAAGTTTTCTCGATACTGCGCGTTATTACCAGTAAACTCCGAAAGCTCTTCGGGAGTTAAACGATCGAGTCCTGCCTTTGATTGTTCTTCCCTACTGCTGTTGGTCAACTGTCCCACACAGCTTGCACGCGTACATAAATCGGGATGCTCACGTAATAATTTTAATTTTTCATCTACATTTGCACTCTCTACAACTTGTTTCATGCTTTGAAAGATATCGTTTATGCTTTGATGAGAGGAGGATGAATTATCATCCATAAAGGCTCGTTCAGCAACCCAAGAGGTTTGTTCGTATATTCCTGATAGCAGAGATACTACTTCGGACGGCTGGAGATCACGTATGTCTGATAGATTGATGGTCGTCATCGTATCGTAATGTTGCTGTTGTTCTTGTTAACGATATTTTTGTTTTATCGTTTCGTTGTTGTGATTAATCTACTTTGTCTCAAGTCTCTCAAGGAAAACAAAACTTTTATTAAAATAACTTGTGCAAAGATGAGAAAAGAGGTGAAGAATTCTTTTCTGGATGATACTGACATACTGACACTGTACATATGCGTGACGTACGAACTGACGGCTGTTAGCATGCAAAGCCCGATTGAACGAAGAAACGTTCTTGTTTCACCTTGACTTCGATCTCGATTCTTGATCTTTTCTCTTTTTCCACGACCATGACCTGCGACCTGCTTGAAAGTAATAATTTGTTCCAGTTGTGGTTGGTTCGAGTAGGTTGCTTTCTCTCCCCCCCCTCCCAATTTCCATTTTCCAATGCACAATAAAAAGCAATTATTCTTGTTGTAGATGTATTGCAATGATTGATTGAATCTGTGAACATATCAATAGCCTTTAGGGAGAATTGCATGACAAAAATGATCGTAGATTTCAAATTCGAAAGACGAAAAAAATGAATACGGAAGAAGGAGATTGTTAATGGTTGTCATCAGCTAAAACGCAATGCTTTGAAATAAGACATGTAATTACTTGCAAAAGAAATTACGATCTCAACAATAATATTACCTTCGTTGTATTATCATGAAGTAAATGAGAGTAGGTCTTGTCTTTTCCACGATTGCAAATGGTTGGGATAACGATCCACATCCTATAGAAAATACTATAAGAACAATTTGTAGGAAAAAGATAAGAATATAATCTTAAAGTGATGGAAAGAGTAAACTGCGATAATCACTTTTAAATATTCAGCTGATATTATTATCACCAACTTAAAAATAGAAAGAGCGGGGAAAACACAAATTATGGCGTTGATCATGATGTAAATGGAAATTTAGGGCGAGCGACTAGTAAAACCTAGAAGATGCAATACTTCCACATATTTGCCACAGCATTATTCTATTGATGGACTTCAGTGAAGTGAAGATGAGCGTAAATGTATCAACGAACTGTATTGAAACTCCGCGATTGTCATATGATGCCCTTTCGAAGCAGGGAAAGACGGGACACAAAACAAAAACAATGATTCCTAGTAACTTTCGGCGCATTTCATAAAATTGGTTTTATTAGAACCTGAGCTATTATTTTAAAGATTCAGCAACCTCCGTTCTATAAATTACAATTCAACCTTCTTCATAAACCTATTGTTAGATCTGCATCCACAAAATGTGCTGAAATCCACATGAGATCCCACTCACGAAAACACCAATCTACATTCTAATCTCATCTTCTACTATTTTACAGCATCGTCGAACCTTCTAAAGGAAGGTGCTTACGGGATCTTCCGATTTTTTTCCATTCCACCTAAAAATGCGGAAGCTGCCGGTCCAACCTTACTATTCACAGGCCACCACTTGGCCACCAAGGCACCCAAACGATTGCCATCTCCTTCTCGTGCTCCATTCACCGCCGCATCTTTCATAACTAAGCACTCATCGATGTCACTTTCGTTCGTCTCGCCGTTCTTCGATGAATAATACAAACTCGAATAACATTCCTGAGCAGCCTGATGCAAAAGTTCTGCTTCGCTCCCCTTTGGCTTCAAGTTAAGGCTCGTCGCAGTCGGAATCGTCGTCGTTGCAATTCTCCCTCTTAATAAAGCAGGATGAGATGTATCAAATGCAACGGTTGTGCTGTGGAAAAGAAGGATGCTTGGTATGAGAGTTCTCATCTTGAAGAAAAATATGTTACTATGTTAATGAAAAACGAATGGAGATTGTGAAGGAAGTGGTTGCAGAAACCCTGCACTTGCAGTTCAAATTCTTTTTTGATTTTTCTGGGGATGTTGAGGTGTGGCAGATGGATGGCACGATTTCTCGTAGATTTCAACGTAGAGAACAAAAATCCAGTGTATTTTCGTCAAACGAATCATTCGTTGTATCTAATTTAGAGTTTCAAGAACTCTCTGCTAACCTTGAAATTGTTCTGTCGTATCTTTTCTTATTTTGAATTGTTCAACGAGTCGTTGTAGCATTTTTTTCGGTGGGGGAACCTTTCTGCAACAACATAGATGCATGAGAATAATTTGTTTTTTTCCTTGGTTGCTGGTGTTAATAATCATTAATGGTTTTACCGATACGGTCCTGTTTCTAGCGTTAGCCGGTAATTTGCAAACTTCAGAAATATATGTTGGAAGCTCACATTTTTTACGCACACTTAATACGCCGAACTGTATTACGTCTCCTCGTGATAAATTTGTGGTTACTCTTGCGTGTCGCCCTCTCTAAGAGAAAGACTTTTCGATGGCTTTATTTAATAACTACTGTAGAATTGTATTTTTGAAAAAACAATTTGTTTCAAGTATGAAGGCCTCTAGCCTTATCCAGAGAGATGAAGTGTATAGTATGCAACTTCTACATTTTAGATTGAGGGAAGAATCCAAAATGTACTGTATAATCTTAGACCTCTTAGCATTTAAATTCGAGGAAATTCCACATTAAAAAATATGTTTGAATAATTCAACATATTTAGTCATCCATACGTATCAGGAAATTTCACACTCTGTACTCAATGGGTCATGTAAAGCTGAAATGAACTTGTGAGCGATACATAGATTCGAGAACCATAGGTCTATCGAAGATTATGATTTCATAAATATTTCTACACCGTGAAGATGCCTGCTTCATCGCTCATCGGTGACTTGTAATGCCTGGCGAGTTTCGGCAAATAAAGTATATAAAAAATACCTCGATACTTTTTTCTTTGTGAACTTAAATATGTAGGAGAATGTATAGTACATGAACGTGACCACTTGAAAAAATTTCACCCGATTATCGATACAGGTAAATGTCAGTGAAGTTTGTATGATGGCGCAACATTGTTATTGGCCGTGTCAATGAAAAGTGTAAACGGACTTTTATGATTCATCCATAATCCAGGGGATCACTCCAAGTTTGTATTCTCATATTTTATGCGAACAAAAATACAAGAGAAGATGATAACAACATAAGTTTAGTAACTTGCCTAGATGAAGGGATACATATATGTATATATATATATTTCTACTTCACCCAAAAAGAAGACATTATTTTATTAGAAGCCGTCAATTTCTTTCGAAAGATATGACACTACTTCGTCAATCGGGATTCGAATTTGTTCAGTTGTGTCTCTTTCTCTGATGGTAACAGCATTGTCTTTTTCAATTGTATCAAAGTCAACTGTGATACAAAAGGGAGTGCCGACCTCATCTGCTCTTCTATAACGTCGTCCAATTGCTCCGGTGGCATCCCACTGCACATTCCAACGCATTCGAAGCTTATCAAATAGCTCACGTGCAACTCCCACAAGTTCTTCCTTATTCTTGACGAGAGGTAGGACAGACGCTTTGATTGGTGCAACCTTTGGATGGAACTTCAAGAAGTTGCGTTTCTCTCCGCCGATTTCATCTTCGGCATAGGCTGAGCAGACTAATGCAAGGAATAGTCGATCAACACCGAGAGAAGGTTCAATAACATGAGGCAAGTACTTTTCTTTCGCTGATTCGTCATAGTATTCGAGTGATTTTCCACTGCCTTTACTGTGCTGGGTCAAATCAAAGTTACCACGTGCAGCAATTCCCATAAGCTCCTGTTCACCAAAAGGAAACTTAAACGTAATATCAGTGCATGCACGAGCGTAATGTGCTAGGCCATCTCCTTCATGAACATCCCAACCCATGAGATCCTCACGCATTCCAATGCTTAGCAAAAAATCTTTGCTATCCTTAAGCCATTGTTTATGAAATTCTGGCCACACGTCATCACCTGGTGGAATAAAGTATTCAACCTCCATTTGTTCGAACTCTCGACTACGAAAAATAAAATTACGAGGAGTAATTTCGTTGCGAAATGCCTTCCCAATCTGTGCAATACCAAATGGAACTTTTGCACGAGAAGTACCCTGTGCATTTTTAAAGTTGATAAAAATTCCTTGTGCGGTTTCCGGACGAAGATAGGCAACGGATGACGCATCTGTAGCAGCACCAACACTCGTCTGGAACATTAAATTGAAATCTCGTGGCATGGTTAGTGTTGGTTTTCCACTAGCAGGGCTAGGTATTTTGCCCATTTCTTCCTCGCTAGCTTCGGTCAAATCCTTGAACGAAAACGCCTCAATGTCTGCACCGGCCTTCTCATTTGCCTTAAGCACTTTCTTAGCCATCTTCTTTGCAGCTTTCACCATAACATCGTCATTATCTTCCGGTACGCAAACATATCCTACGACACTACCATCTTCCTTCAACGTCACTGGACTGAAAAAGAGCTGATCAGCACGGTATCGAAGCTTCGTCTCTTTACAATCGACCATGGGATCACTAAATCCATCCAAATGTCCTGAACTCTTCCAAGTAGTAGGGTTATGTATAATCGAGGAATCCAGGCCAACGACATCTTCGCGCTGTGTTACCATCGATCGCCACCAGGTATCCTTAATATTCTTCTTCAGCTCCACGCTGCATGAACAGATACCAATAGGAACAACGAATTAAGTGAATTATATGAATAAATAACCCTTGCCAAATGACACACACATACACACACACAAAACACACCATGCATATCAAGAATATAAGAACACTTACCCAAGAGGACCATAATCATAAAATCCTGCAAATCCATTATAAATCTCACTACTTGGAAAAATGAAACCACGACGTTTACACAAGGACACAATCTCATCCATAGTAACCTTTTCATAGGCATCGACAACAGCAGCCTCTTCTTTCGCTGGAGCCGCTGCTGCTTCGGCCGTCGTTGCAGCAAGACGACTGAAACTCCTCTTCCCGTACAAATTCGATTGACTCGTAATAAACGCAGCAGCCCGTTTCCATGCTAACATGTTCAAGGTCAGTACAGTGATGGACGTAAACTTCATATTACTATTGTTATGAGTATTATCACTTTGCTGTCAGATAACTATCGAGAGATGCTGTAATGTGTGTGACGAATCAATATATAGAATTCGTAGATACACTGTCTCGGAGGGAAACAATACTCTCTTGTTAACACTTCTCTTCTCTTGTGTGTATATTCTTTACACACCTCAAAATACAGGAAACATGAAATATTTTATAGAGATGGTACGTACGAGTGTATAAAATATGTATGAGTATGTGAGTGTGTTGAGTGTGTACCGGTACGTCAGATACATGTACAAATGTATCAGACCCAATTGTGCTTTTAGCGAACTTTGATGACGAAATCCGAACGGTTTTGCGAATGCATTATGAATTATGAATTATGAACCGCTCAGAGTTCAGAGTTCAGAGTTCAGAGTTCAGAGTTCAGAGTTCAGAGTTCAGAGTTCGGGTGTCGGGTTTCACACCCCCAGTACTATTCACACACATTCACACACATATGCTCGTACGAGTAGGGAGTAGAGACCACCATCCTATACATATAGTTTGTCGACACCTGACCATGGCGGTGTCGTTATCGTTGAGTGGCCTTGCACGGTTAACAACTAAATTACACAGCGTACTAAGGCATGCATTGGTTTGGAAGGAGAGGCAGTTTGTCGTTTCGAAACGATCGAACTTCTTAGCTGGCAGTACATGTATTAATACGAGCAACAGTACGGGATTATCGTCTGACAGCATTTACTCCCGCGATGACATGAATGAGAGGAATTCGTCTAGCTTGTTGTCACTGATGAATTCAAATTATTATTTCAGTTCTTTAGTTTACATTCATCCAACTGTTTCATGGATGGAGATGATTATTGGTACAAATACAGGTATTAATAGTTGGTCGGGCGTGGATGAAGACGAAGAGGAGGAGGAGGAAGATTTTGGTATTTGGAACAGCAGTACTTTGAAAAAACGACGTAAGAAAATGAATAAGCATAAGTTAAAGAAGCGAAGGAAGCGCGAAAGGGCTAAGGCTAATAAGAAAAATGCTTAATTGTTGCTTTGATTGTACCAGGAAAGAAATCGTTACTTCTCCTTCAAGGATTTTCTAATCTACAACTCGAAAAAAATACTTGTAGATTCCTTCAAGGCACTGAAGTTAATATAGCGAAAAGTGTCGCGTAAAAGTAAAATGAGTTTTCCTAAGTATTGGACATCTTTTAATTTATGTTTTCTTTTGTGTGGAAGGTGGTCATTATATGCTAGCATCTTCCTGAGGCTGAAGGTTCTGAGTTTGAATATTGTGTCCGTAGGAGATATTTCTAGAAATATTAAAGCTCAGACCGAGCCGTAGTGAAATTATCCATTGAGCGTTTTTCATCTCTCCTACATTACTATTATGTTTCTCATCTCGATACCTTGCGCACTTGTAACAAATTGAATAACACATTACGACTACATCGCCGAACTTCGCTATTCCATACTTCTCTAAAGTGAACAGGCTTCTACTTTCACTAATCGAGCTGAAAATTCTATTCTCGTCTTTGATTCGTAAAATTTGATCTCTGCTCTTTGCGCAAATGTTCAAATTCTCAGTTCAGATGTCATGATTCTTATTTTTACCCAACCTTGATGCTGAAATGGTAATTTTATAATGTGGAAACAGCTTAAGCAGTGAATTCGGTAGATGAAGCTTTTCGAAACGATAACATGAAGTGGATGGATTAGAAATAATGAGTCTTTCACATTTTATTATATTTATTCTGTAAATGCGTCGTAGGAGCAGCAAGACACTGTGGCCGAGTGGTCTAAGGCGCTGGATTTAGGCTCCAGTCTTCATTGGCGTGGGTTCAAATCCCACCGGTGTCATTTTTGTTTAAGAGAGAGAACATAGTGCCTAACGAAAAGTGTAAAATTTTACTACAAGCCTACAACAAACATCAGAAGCAAACGATTTTGGTTTATTTGAGATGAATTTTTTGAGTGATGTCTTAGATGTACGAAGTAACGAAAATACAAATGAGGATGGCACACATCATTCGATGCTACTACTGAGAAAATC
>Ga0209092_10001279_pt1 | contig 24918 bp, 18 predicted proteins | sample FraStrMetagenome_FD_187446 | JGI IMG/M metagenome (GOLD analysis project Ga0209092, IMG submission 187446) | Marine eukaryotic phytoplankton communities from Arctic Ocean - Fram Strait ARC3M Metagenome (SPAdes) (version 2) | ecosystem: Environmental > Aquatic > Marine > Oceanic | place: Fram... | reverse complement strand
TTTCGTATCCAATTAGGCTTCTTTGTCTCTCCGTCCCAATCATATTCAATACCATACCTAATAAGTAATATTGCAAGATCAATTTGGAAAGCTCTTCTGCCTCCATTTCTATTCATTTATCTTTTCCACTCTTTCGGGCCTCTATTGTCTTGTGATAGCGAACACACAATGATAAAACATGATAAAACAACCCTATCCACCAGCCAAAACACTATGCGCAAGAACCATCTTGTTGTCCTCACAGAACAAGAGTAGTCCGCACTATCTCTGTCATTGCTATCAACAGCGTTAAAATGTTTCGCACAATCAGCTTGAATTCTTGGTGCGCTTAACTTGACCCTCTTAGACTTTACTTTTACGTGTCTTCTTACAGAATAACCACTACTGGGGCCCACAAGATGGGTGTGCAAAAACATTACCTGCTTCTTATCCCGCCAAGTTGTGCACTGGATAAAGTATCTTCTTCTATTGCGCTTAGTCTTGATTTCCACTACAGCTTCCCTATACCAACCACGTGGCACTTCTTTCAGACCGCCATTGGATAGTTTAAAAAAGGGGCATCATGATCACTTCGACTTTTCTTTTCTGTCGGTGTCATGGTCCCAACTATGGTCCATCCATACTGTTCGTAGAGGTGCTTCGCTAGATCCATTGTTGTGTACCAATTATCGACATAGAGTTTCCTCCCGGTTACTAAAGTGAGATTAGCACCTAAGAGTAGCCTATCAATTACCTGTAATGCTGAAGCTCCATCTTGAGTGTACTCTTTTCCGACATATACCTCAAAACCTAGTAGATAAGCAGTATATGAGAAACATAAAGCAAATACCTTGATTCCGTGTTTAATGGGCTTTAATGGATTATATTGAGTAAATGATATTGCTTTCCCCCTGTACTTGATCATCGAATCGTCCACTGTTAGTGCATCTCCGGTAGTCCAAGCCGCACTCAGAGAAGATGTTATCTTTCCAATGAATGCCCGTATTTTCCATAACGGGTCATATGACGTCTCGTCCTTGGTTTTGATTTTTTATTGTTTTCAAAATGAATAAATCTTCGAAGGAAGTCAAACGCATTCTTTGTCATAGCATTTTGGACAATCGGGCAGATAACACCATGCCTTCCTTCTGTCCAATAATTCATCTTTTGACCGGCATGAGTAGCACCGTGATAGATCAAAATTCCGACCCAAGCAATAACAAACCCAGTTGTCACAGGAAATGAATCCCCTTTCAGCGAACGATGTCGTGACCCAGCCTCATGTCGCCTGGAAGGAATAAGTCTCTTTTTCTTCATAACATTACCATCTCGATCATTTATTTCAATTTCCTTAACCCAGTCCTTATTAGCGTACCGTTCCGACTCCCTTGCTATATGTTCAAACAACTCTATTGGAAATAGTCTGAAGAATATTGATGATAGGTCAATTCTTGATTTTACAGCAGCAAGAATATTTGTTGATGGCCCATAGTTGGATCCTCCGCTATAGCCTGTGTTCCTGAAAACGTTTTGAGGTGTCCAACTTGGGCTTTCTTCTGACAGTTCCCTCCAAGGCTCGTGTACTTCTCGGCGCGACTCGAGTTTTTTCAATAGCACTTTTCGTACGGATGCCGCCACAATGTTTTCAATAAGCTCGTATGACTTTGTTACATCTAAGAAATTATGAAAATAAGGATGAGTGACCACATCCGTTTGTGCTTTAACATCAATGAGAGAATTGTGTGCTTCATTCAGATTCTTCTTATGGATGTACTTCCATACGACACCAAGAGCATAACTATCAATCTTCGATTTTGAGCTATTGAGTGGGCATCCTTTGTAATGAGATATTACTTTCTTCGGATCCATGAAATATCATAGTTGTTGGCATCTGTAGTGTTGAGCCTGGCGCTTGACAGATTTTGTATGTCCATCGGAGATCACACGACTCTCCGTTCCATAGTACAATTTTTTAGCCATGTTCTCTTCAGAATCCACATGCAATCAAGCCAACCTCTCTCGTTCAGATTCTCCTTCGTCTCGTCCTCCTTTATTTCCTGCAATCTCTTGCTAATTACATTACGATAAAAATCTTCCCTCGCGCTCTTATCGGTCATTATTAAAGAATAATAATGAGACGAAGAACGTGGTATTGCAAATTCACTCGTAGGACGAAGTACGTGGCATTGCGCAAATTTTCGTGTATGACTACATTAGCACTACAAAAATCTCGAAATTGTAACGAACCAAATTTTCATACATCATACATCTTCAGTATGACAGAATGCCATGTAGCATATAAAAAAAGGATATGAACTCAAACCGAAAGCAAATACTACGGTAACGTACTAAAGATTCTGGTTCCTCATGCATGAATAATCTTGACTGCCTAAGCCTACCATCATCATTCTCTCTAGGCCAAAATTTTCTGTATTTTCCTCGTAAATATACACAAATGCAAGCCAACCCCAAATTCACTTTTCCACAGTATGACAGAGTGCTGCAAAGATAGAATATCAATCAAATTCCAATAATAGTAGGGTCAGGGCGAAAATCTTTCAATAGAAAAAATGATGCGCTACAAAAATCTCGAAATCGCAACGAACCAAGTTTTCATACCTCGTTTGTTTGTTACCAACTCGGCGAACATCTCGAGATGTTCGCCGAGTTGGTAACAAACTTATCAACACTTCCATATGACAGAATGCCATGTAGCATATAAAAAAGGATCTAACCTCAGACCGCAAGCAACTACTACGTAAGCAACTACGACTGTAACGTACTGAAGATTCTCGTTCGTCGTGCATGAATAATCTAGACCGCCTAACATCATGATTCTCTCTTGACCAAAATTTTCTGTATTTTCCTCGTAAATATACACAAATAGAAGCTAACCCCAAATCAACTCTCCAGCGGTAATTCAACTTCATCAAAAACCAGATTCAAAAGTTATTCAAATTATGATCAATTACGCGATCCGCATGTCCGTTGTCAATAACATGAGGAATCCCAACAGCAGGTTGTGTTAATGGTATGATACTCATTTTCATATCCAGGTCATTTTCCAAACCAGTTCTGTCATTATTCTTCCCATAACAACCTTCAATATCATCAACAGGTGCTTTATCGATATGAACTCCGCTACTATCAATATGACGAATTCAAAGAACTGTTATTTTTTGTCCCAGTTGGTGTGTGCGAGTGTGTGTGAGGCTGAAAGTTTCTGGTTTGTATTTAATCTCGCCCGAAAATGTACTCTTGTGAGGATTGCATGTGGATTCTGAAGAGAACATGGCTTAATGAGGTTTTATTAATAGTAAAATGTTGTTAACTTATGTAGATAACATTGTTTCCCTTTGGAGGCTTCAAAAAAGTCCTGAATTTGACATTTTGGTGGGGTAAAAGTCCTGAATTTGAGATTTTCTCCAATATGAATTCATCTGTTTTTGCCGGTTACAAATTTTTCGATACATGTATTGCATACCCATCGGATTAAAGTTGTCTCTTCAACGTGAAACTACGACGAAATAAAAGACTTGGGAATAAAATAATCAGATCCCTTTTTCCCAACGCATTTAGATTTCAATCCACAGTTTTCGAATAGACAGAATACCCGGTATTGGCATTTCGAACAATAAATAAAGTGAGAGCTTGGTATTTTCTTTTTAGACATCTTCAATTTGAACTAGCGTTGCCAGAAGTTTGAGGATGTGATTATAGCACAGGATCCATTTAGAAAAGACTCAAGCAAGATAAGAAGAAATTATTATATCCACTCGTAATTAAATTAATGTTACAAAAGTAGATGTTGACAAAAAGAATACAGAAATAAAAAAAAGGAAAATAGATGTATATTGAGAATTTCTTGCTTGGGTATTTTTCTTATAAATATTTTAGATGGTAATTATCTCAGCAGCGGTTCTTTTTCTGAAATGTATTCGTTTTAGTCACACAATGTCAACGTTGTCCAACCTCTACAAGAGTAGAAGTTAACAAAATAAAAGTACACAGATTAAAAAAAAAACTAGTAGCCTCCCGTTTCCAAGCTCAAACTCCAATGCCCAATTGACAAAAATATACTTCGAAGTATTTTAAATGTTAGAAATGAAGTTACGACTTGCTCTACGACTTGCTCTGCAGCTACAATACATCCTCTGCCTTGTAATAATAACGGCTGCAAACGAAGGATTAATCATTCAGAGTGATAATACGAGTTTTCTAGATCATGGAGGGAGGGAGATTACAAACTTATCTGGTCCAAAAGCATCAAATCGTAAACATATTCGCGGAGCTATCTCCAGGGTTTCTGATGAAGAAGTAGATTCCCTTGAAGTGAATCCTCGAATAGTTGGTGGGCAAACTGCTGAGAAAGGTGCATATCCTTACATGGCAGTTGCGCTGTATCAAGAGCGTTACTTTACTTGTGGAGGAGCCCTAGTTGCACGAAATGTAGTTCTTTTGGCAGCTCACTGCGCCAGTCGTGTTGATGGTATATTGATCGGCAGGCAGAATCTTGGGAGATACGATCCAAAAGAGGAATACTTCGCAGTGGTTGAAAGAGCCATTCATCATGATTTTAAGTTTTTGAGGCCACCCACGAATGATTTCATGTTGGTTAAACTTGACGGTAACAGTACTTACTCTCCCGTTGCTATTGACTTTGATGGTATAAGTCAGGATATTGCTGGCAAAGAAGTAGCGATGGTTGGATGGGGGCAAACGGGAAGTACCAGCGGCTCTCGAACGTTGGATCTCCAGGTAGGCTTTCTCGATCTTTTAACAAATCAACAGTGTGCAGCCGAATGGTGGGGAAATTTTATCGGGAGAGATATGATTTGTGCTTATCGAGAAGGTAAGAAGAATCAAAAATGTTTCAAAGATGTTTCTCTTCTATTGCATGTTCTCATACGAGTCTTTATACAAGGCGTGAGTGGCTGTATTGGCGATAGGTAAGAAGAAACAAATTCAAAATTTATTTGGTGATTATTTTTCTAATTCATATTCATTGCTTCCAGTGGGGGTCCTTTGATTTGCCATCAGGACGATGGACAACCCTTATTAATTGGCTCCATTTCATGGGGGAGCAGAGGTTGTAATAAAGCTTCAGTTTGTACCAATATTTCGTATCAAGCAAAGTGGATCACATATAGAATAAACAAATGGTCAAATGGGGAGTTGTGTCACAACTACCCATCAGAAGACCTATGTCAACAAGATACGATGTGTTGGTGGAACTCGAATGATTCCACAGGGTGCCATTCTGTGTAAATGAAATCCAAGTTTATCATTCAACTGTAATTTATAAGCTATTCGCAAATCAAAATGAGTACATGTTCTTTCATGTAGAGGCTTCTTAGCTATTTCCAGCAGTGTATGGAATAAATATTTATTACTTACAACGACAAAATGATTCAGGTGCATCATGCGTCAGCGTTTAAAGGGAAAATTAGGAATTATACCTCTCACATAAAGCTTGCGAAAAATATTTTCTTCCACGAATGAAAAATTTACGGGAAATACTTGTTCTCTCATCTCTATCCCGAATGCTACCACAAAATTTATAGTACAGAGTCAGTCATATTTGGGTTGACATGAAGATAACATATTGACAAAGTCAAAGGTGCTTACATCACAATCGAAGAAATCCTTTGCAATTATTTGTCGATACAGCCAAAGCGATAACCGTTGAAGTCAAAGCTTATAGACAAAGACCAAAAAATATAAAATTACTCACAACTCATAACTATAACCAAGAATCGTTCCGGTCCGTTCCGTCAACAACCACTTCCCAACTTCTCCGGGTCCGTTCCACAAATTTCCATTATTTTTAAACCCCTACTTCAACCACCTAGCTCTATCCCGAAACTTGATTCTCTTTGAAGACGGGTGTGACTAGTGACTACTATTTCATTGGAATACCAACAGGTTTTATTAAGTACTGGATTGGATAGTAAGATAGTACATAGTAAAATACTTCGAATGTACGTATCGTACAAATGAAAATTCAAAATTGAATCCAAAGGACACACATGGAAACCCGAAGGATACACATGCATGAAATCCAAAGATGGAATCCAAAGGAGATATATACGGAATTCAAGTTCACATTTTATCATTTATCCGAGTAGCGAAAATGTAAACATCATATACGGTGTATATGGTCAAATAATGGAATTCTAGAGTCCGAACGTCTGAACTCTGAACACGATTTAGGGACTTTGAAGTTCGGGTAAAGGTTGAACGTTGACGAGTAGATGTACGTACGCTCGTAGGACTGGAGGAATGAAAAAAGTGACACGGATCCGGAGTCACTAACGTAAGAAAGCTCATTTAAGAAAGCTCATTTAAGAAAGCTAATTTATAAACCAACGCACATCTTCGTAGAGTTGTGTGATTGTGAATTCCCTCCCTCGCAACCACACATCCACCGAGCCGACATTGAAATGAAGGAAGAGCGAGTATCACGTGTGTTGTCTTGTGGTTGGTGGTTTGAGCTTCCTTCCTCCTGCAAACACAAATACCCAAGCAAGCACACACCTCTCTTTGACGAGTATATTATTAGTAATGTATAAGATATCCTATGCAATATTAACATTATAACTATTAGAGATATTATATTAATACAAATTAATATATTTATCTTGAGGAGCCAATTGTGGGGAGTGTGTGCGTGTTAGGGGGGATAAAGAAACGGAATTAAAGGATCATCCATAAAATAAAAAAGAGAAAGGGTATATTCATTCGACAATTTGTTCGTTGGTTCTCTCGTTCGTTTGAATATTTTGTGAATTGTGATTTTAATTGAGAGAGGTGAGGTGAGGCAGGAATGAGTCATAATTATCGAGAAGATCATCATGCATTATCATCTGATAGCTTAAATGCCGAAGAAATTGCGTTGATCGATCAAGTGGAGAGTGTGTTGGATGCTTCTTTCAAACATGACTCGGTTGCTAGAGAAGAGGAGGAGGGAAAGGATGATGTGGACGACTCAAATAGTGTGAATAGTGACCAGAAATGGTATAAAAGTTTATCACAAGAAGAGCGTGAGGTTGTAGATGAGGGAATAGAAGCTATACTTAATAAGGGTCTACGCATTGCTGCGGATCGGACATTCAATACTTTGTTGATACAAAAAGAGAAGAATTTAGACGATGGTATGGAAAAGTCATGTAAAAGTGAAGATTCCACGAAACAGGAAGTGAAGGAAAATGGTGAAATGCAAATGGATAACAATAAAAATCGTGGACGTAATGGCAAGAAAAATGGTAGAAGAAGAAACCGCCGCCGAAATAGACGAAAGAAGCGTTCTGATGACAGACATCGGGATCCTTCTTCAGAAAGGTATGGATTAAATAATCGCCATCGCGATAATCTCAGAGATCTATCTTCATCGCAGTCCAACTCCTATTACGGACCATCGTCAGTTTACAGAGGCTATTCGCCGCCTAGAGATAAATTCCCTGTTTATGGAGGTTTTGATGGGAGATCAAGTGGCCTGCGTCAGAGGTCGCGAAGTCATGATCATACTAGATCTTTATCACCTTCTCGTTATGGATATTTTGATCGCCCACCGCATCGCTCTGATAATTTTGATGTTAGGCGTCCAACCAATGGATGTCCACCGATGGATAGGGATAGATTTTTGTTGGGTAGACGTTACGACGACCGTGATATAAGTCCGTCTTATTCAGATCGCCATAATTCAGATTATCCACATGGACATTATGGGCCGACAAAGAACAACGGTAGGTATCGCGATCGTTCACAAAGTAGTGATTACTACGATAACTACTCCAAGCGCTCTCGCAGTGCCAGTCCAGACAGAGGCAAACATAGAGGACGTGATAGACGTAAAAGATCAAAAAGCCGAGAGCGTAGCAAGAGGCATCATAAAGGTCGTAGAAGCCGTAGTCGGAGTAAAAGTGAAAGTACGCGAAAGCGTCGTAGCCGTGAATATCTTCGAGAGAATGGATATGGTGATGATGTCGAAAAAGGTATTGACGCTATTAACAATGATGTGAACATTGATAATAGTAAATGTAGCTCGTCAAGGAGCCGGTCTTCGGAACGAAGCAGAAGTAGAGATAAAGATTCATATTCTAAATCAAGTAGAAAACGTTCGTCTAGAAGGAAAAGGCGGGATGGAACTTCCGAAAGAAATGGGAGAGGTCGCAATAAAAAGAAAAGCAAAAAGTCAAGGAAGGAATGATGCCTTGGCAGTGATAATTCCATGTAATACCTAGTAGCCTAGGTTTTTCATTACACTGTTCGAAGAAATGTCAAATGCCTGATATAAGACAATGATAGTAAACAGAAGATTATGAGAAAGAAACCAAAAGTAATCAAATACTGTTATGATTTTTAAATGCCCAGGCGTGTGCGGAAGCCTTTATTGATCAGGATAGACGTACTCATCATCGTGTCGATGATTTTGAACAGAAAAAAAATTGAAGAGAAATACTTCGCAGTACTCCCTTGTATGTTCAACCTTAATGTCTTAGCTATAGTCCATTACAATAGAAAGTTCTTCATGTTTTCACGTCCACTTCTACCATGCTTCCCATGATGTATTATGTATATAACTTTGCAAAGCAATACGTTGTGAAACCCAGAAAGAATTAATCCTTATGATACCAAATTCATTACATTTAAGTTTTCACACAAATCATGAAAACCACCGGGAATGTCATCGCTTGATTTATTTGCGACGAGTAAGATACTTGCAAGTAAACCGGCAACAGTGATATCATAATTAGGTTAGCACTAAGCTTTCTCCACGCCTGTAAGACATCGGAGACTCTATTGGGGCTGTTAGGGACGGTTGCCTAAAGGTTTCTTCACGAAAGTGCTCCATTGTGTTTTGTTTATGACTTTCGTCGAGTTGTCTTGCTTTTTGGACGCTCAATTGCGAGCTACTTTTAATGTAATAATCGTGAAACCGAGTCATCACCGTTGTAGTGACAAAGGGTAACGGAAACAAAACAAGTGGCTGAAAATATCCTTCGCGCAAAATCATATATCCCAAAAAAGTAAATTGACCACAAACAAGACCTACAAGTGTCCTGTGTTTAAGAGTATAAATTGTAGATTAGTAAGTGATAACGTGTTGTCACGACAGAAAAATATTTTACCTCTGTAGTACCGATGGGAACATAGCACCGCCATTCTCATATTCTGCAGTAAACACATATAATACTTGTTTCTTGTATACAATCAAAGCGAGATGGAAATAAATTGCCCCACAGAATAGAATTATAGGACTTATGCAAGCGTAGGTGAAGCAAATGACAATTACTAATAATTGTGTCGGATATTCCCAACCGTAAAGAAGCTGCTCACGTTTGTAGATTGCTTCATCGAGTTCTCGTTGAGTAAGTAATCTTTCGTTGAAAAAGAATTTGTAAATCATCATTTTTGACAGTGAGCCTCCTCTCATTAAAACTAATGGCAGACCCGCCAAAATTTTTGTGAGGAGAAAACTGACAAAATAACCGACCACAGTTGGCATAGATCTCCCGAGAATACGAAAAGCAGATGATGGCGCCTGCATGATATCAAAGAGTGAGTCCCAAATAGAACCTGCTGTCACAGTGATATAAATATTTCCCAGCTGGTAATAAAAATATCTGTTAAGTATACTTTGTTGTACATCGCTATGTGTCTTTCTTCTTTCATAGGCAACTGCTATCCACTCGAATATCATTGGAAGTATCATGATCAATGCAAGAAGTGCCAGAACTGGTAAGTAACCATTTATCAGTGATGCAAGTCTATCATCATTACTACTCAAAATCCACCCCATCCCAGGAACTCGAGCTGATTTTCAAAATCGTGTTGATAATCTTTTAGATAAACGAAAAAAAGAAATAGGTAATAATAAAGTACTTACACAGTGAATCAGCAGTGGCGAATGCTTGAATAGCAACAAGGGGTACTGACCATAGAATTGCCCCAACCATCAGGAAACCACTTGCGATTTCTATTCGTGAATCATTGTAACTTTTTGGAATAGATGCATTTTTCCAAATAATATCTTAATGGTCATGAAGAATGAGTGAATAAGTATAATGCTCTCAAATAACGCTTCGCCATAGTATGGAAAGAATTACCTCTTGGAGTTGGCGCCATTTTCGCTTCCAACGTGTCTGGCAAGTGACACAAGTTGGCACTGGCAGCAAAAGTAACTGCTGAAAGGCTAGTAAAAGTCACAAAACCCGAAGAGGACTAATTGAAAATAAATGAGAGGCCCAGATATAACCATCAATTTTGTTGACGCAATTCGAAACTCACCATTGTTCTACCGATGACAGTATCTACAACCAAATCTAAGTGTGGCAGAACTCTTGTGAGAAGATTTATCGGTGAAATGAAATGTAGCAAAATTAAAGATCACATTACCAATCTGTTTTTTAAATCGAGCGCATACAGACGAAAGAAAGCTAAAACCAATTTTATTCATGAAACGCCTAAGCTTAGTTTCATTCTTATCTTCTCCACCAGGTTGTATAATCAAATCTTCACCAAATTTATTCTAGTAAACAATCGTCATCAATAATAAGGTTAGGCAATAAAAAAGCACAATCGATACCATCTTACCAAATAGGTATCTCTAAGTGATTTAAGGCGACGAACACTAGGTTTAAAATTGCGACCCTTGTTTATAGATTCGAATGATCCATAGTGCTGCTCTGAGGGAGATTCAGGTCGACTTGGCGGGTTTGAAGCAGAGTCGTCGAAATGATCAACAAGGCGACGAAACCAACTGGCATCATAGTTTTGATCATTTCCGTTTTGAGCTGTTTCCTTCAGCTCGCGTTGGAAGGACAATACTTCAGCGTTAAACATAGCTAGTTCTCTTGTATAATATTCTACTGAGTCTACAATTTCACCCTTGCTAAAGATTTCTTCCCCCATATCATGTCTATTAATTTTGCTTACATTGTCATCAGTTTTGTTTGAGCAAAAAGGAAGGAGATCAACGCCCAATATAGAGCATCTAGGCGTTCCAACTTTATGAGTTGCCCATTTACCTGTTGCGCGATTGAAAGCTTGTGCCTTTTCGAGTCTACGCACCACTCTCATTCGTCGGTAAATTTTTCTTTCGAGCTCAGAGACGTTCATAACAACACAAGCAGAATGAACTTTGCCAGGGAGCAAAGAGTTGAAATAATCATAAAGAGCGTTATCGGAGCGCAACTCAACAGGAATTTTCTCGACAATCACGGAATATCTTGCTTGAGGATGAAAGCTGTAACGTTTGTTGTGCAACATAGACGATGTACTCAATTCACATGATTCGTTGACACTCTTACCGTCTAAAACATCACAACTATCACCTTCACTGTTACTGCCCCATCCTTTCCCTAAAAATTCCATTCGACAGAGCAGATAATGCCTAAACTCCAAGTCCAATACATAGACCACGTAAGCTGTCATCAGCCAAATAAATATAGAAGGAACCCACAATCTCCAACGCGATTGCGCAACGTTGGACATAGACATGGCATAAAACCCTGTCATATTTCCCTCTCCACTATAATACGTTGGCCACAACAATAAACCTGCCCAAATTGCACTCGCTGTGGTAATGTTGGCACAAACACGAATATACCTTAAGAAAAAGTATGCATCTAATCCAGCCTCCCTCCGCACCTCCCTCCATGAAACCTCTAACACAGGCTTAACCCACGCCAACGGCCAACAACTTCGTTCCGTCGGTAGCGCACTTTCCTTCTTACTACGGTCCAATTTTTTATAATTATACAACGAAGGAAATTTACGCAATAACACCTCATATACTAAAATGAACATCGCAAACACTACCATGTTTAACATGGCAGTAGTCTCGACGTTGTCCACGTTCACGTCGAGGACGGGTTTTAACGAGGAGGAGTTCGTCAAGGAATCAATCTGGTTTGTAATGTCGGAATATGGATCATGGTAGGATTCCGATGGAGAGTGAGATGGTGCTATGTCGTAGGATGATTCGTCAAGATATCGTGAGTTTGTCATGCTTAATGTTTCAAAAATGGATGTATGTTTGTATTATTGGATATATGATAGATAGTATTGTACAACTTTTCTCTCTCTCTCTCTCTCTTTTATCTAATCGTGTAGGTGATGTGTGTGAGAAATTTCAGAGAAATGAAATTTTCAACGAGTACACATGACATGTAATACCTGTTGACCGAATAACTGTGAATATCACTAAGTATTATGAAGTTATGAGAAAAGTCAGCATTTTATGATTTGTATTCGTTACCATTACCATGTGATTCAAGGTGCAATGGTAAGGAATGGTGTGGCTACGGAAAGATGCCGCGTCAACTTTGAGATAAAACAGTGAATGTGGACAATGTCCAAAGAACTGTAATTCAGGCCATGCACAGTGTGAAATGTGAACATGTAATGTAATTTCAATAAGCAAAACAAGGGCATCAGATTGACAAGTATAATATTGTCGTCACTATTGAAACCAAACCAAAAATAATGTACTTTTTTTATAATTTTCGTATATAATTGGTTGTTCAGTTGTAAATAAATCATATGCAAATCTGTTTTCATCATCAACGGCATCGTCTATTGAGGACTCCAAAAAAAGAAAATTAATCACTTTGATACCGCGAAGCTTGTAAAATTTCACGCTTGATCAAAAGATCAACAAATTTCTGAAAGTAATCGTTGTATTGGTGATGATATTCAACTCCCCTACTTATGCCTTGTTCCGTTGAAGTCTTATTCTTACTATCACTTGAGCTAAACGATGAAATTGCAGAATAACTCTTGCACCTGGTAATACCACTGCCCATAGGTTGTTTTGAAAGCGAGCTGAAAGGCAAAAAAGAAGAAGAATCAAGTGTCACTTTCGAAGGCAAATCATTCGAATGTGACATCGTTCTAGCATTTGTCAACAACTTCGGTTTTGGTTGGAAAGGGAGCTGATTTTTCTTCGTACTTAGGAAAAACGATTCCGCTGGAGAAGTTGACGGTGACCATGTGACTTGTTTCGGAGTTGAATATTCGATCGAGTCAGGTCGTTTGGTCCAGAAACCTTGAGGTGACGATGAGAGATAGGACGAATTGTCATCATCACTAGATCTACTGCTTACAGAAACAGAAGACTCTGACCGATCACGACGCAAATTAATATTCTCAGTTTCGACTTGGTCAATGAATGAAGCTGCCCAATTGTTGCACTGGTAGAATGCTTCGTCGACGTAATCGTCACTACAAACTGAGCAAGTAGAAACGCTTTCCGATGGAGGTGATGAACTGCTCGAAATTGGAACGGCGTTGATTTCTTCTTCCTCCTCGTTGTCATCTCCAAAATCAAATCCCTCCATTAAGAACATAGAAGTTGACCTTGATATCTTCAATTTTCCAGACGGGATCCTAAACCCACTCTGGAACGATGACGGTGGCGACAACTGCGCTTCCAGTGCTTTTGATGCAACAACATGATCCCACTTTCCATTCTGGACAGCTGCGGCAGCAATTTCTCCAGCCATAGAAATCAAAACTTCTAACCTGGACTTAATTTCACCAGCATCGTCATACCTCGAACAGAGGCGAGCAATGTTGTATAAAGATAACCCTGCCTCCGTCCCTGCCTTCAAAAGGTTGGTGGACGCTCGGAAAATATTAAGCGATTTCTTGTCCAAATGAAGACGCTCCTCGAGTAACTGACAGTCAGCCTCAACGTCTAACGAGCGAATGTAACTTTTTGTGGACTCGCTCATAGGCTCCTTCAAATGCGGCCAATCCAACCAACACCAATCGAACCAGGCAACGTCACATTCGCTCCTTAAGCAAAAGCCATGATCGATGGGAACAAGCTCGATTGAGTCATCTTCACGACGTCGACATAACAAATTTGCAGAATTCCGATCAGCGTTCATGATACGAATATCCAGTATCGCAATTTTATGTACTTCTTCGATGCTTATCTTGGATGGAGAAAGATCGTCCATCGTGCACTCAGCATATACGAATTCTTGGCAAGAACCGATCTTGTTGTACTCTATATCCTGCCCTAATTTCTGTGTGGAAATCGAGTGTAAACCAAGGGCAGCACCCCCCTCGGCAACGGTCAAATGTTTGCCATTTACGTTGAAGTTTGGATGACGAGCTTCCACCAAAGTTGTCATCGGAACACTACTGAAGCCATCGCTACCACTACCACAATGATCCAATAAATATGCGGCAACCTCTCGAATACACGCCTCTCCAGGTATCACGCCTTCTCGTAGAAACATATCATTGTCGCCAGAACCGCTGCTCAAATTCAAGTATCCGCGAGGATTATTCGAAGCGTATGGTTCCTCATCCGAAGGTTTGAATACGGCAACTTTGCTTTTGCTGCGGGGGTCCCTTAAGAAATACGTCCCACCGGATCCGTCGATGCCTAATTCAGGTTTAAGACCAAAGGCAAAACCCTGCCGAGCCAACTGCACGATCTTGCGCATAGGTTTTGGTGTTAAATCTAATACCGACGATGCTACACATACGTCGCTGGAACAGAATTTGCCACTTCGTAGCATCGTGATGCCGATGGACTCGTCTTCATTCGACGGCATCGATGAATATAAATACGATGGTTTCACATCCAATAAGATCATTTGACCAGACATGGTAATTCCTACATCGCGCAAGGTATAGTGATTAGGAAGCTCGAATATCCTGTTGCAACGTTTACGACTAGCAGCCTTAACGACACCAATGGGTCCATAGAATAGGCGTTGTTCTGATGGTGGGATGTTCTTTATTTCGTCAATGATGCCTTTGACATGCTGGATGGTCGACCATGGACTCACGAGGATAGATTGCGTTCGTCGAAGATTGCTATCTCGTACGTCCTTTATAAATATCTTTAAGTTCATGTTATTACTAGTTTTGTTGTTGTCTGCATGCTCACGTGATGATGATCTTTTCATCTGTGAACGCGGTATGGATACGCCGTTGAATCGGAGGATTTCGTTCATGGTTGATGCTGGTGAATAGAAAATAGAAATACTATTTGGTATGGTCGATGATTCTAATCTCATTCAAAGGCAACTCGAAATCAATTGCACTCCACTGCACTGGGTTTTTTTATATTTTTACAGTTTTTGTTTTTTTTGCACAGTAATGGTAAACAATTTTTATGGCAGCGTGAGGCGGGGTTCAATCGAATTCGATATTAAGTTAGAAGAATTAGGTTGAGTTTAGAGATGGATGAAAACGTAATAAGTAATGAAAGGGGAACGGTGCAGAGTTCGAAATGCCTGGTCCAGCAACAATTCCCGTCACGAAAGTAGTGGAAATGAATATCTTCGTTCTCCTTCAATATCAAACCAATATAAATCGGTGAATATTGTTGATTTAGAGAATCTTGAAAGGGTTGGAGGAAGTATGATGATGATGATGATGATAAAGGATGTGCGTGAAATCTTCAATGATTAGGGTGTTTGGTAGTTGAAGGCCGAATCGGCACAAGGGAGGTGCGTGAAGACACGACGATAGATAAGACAAATTCGACGTTTCCAGAAATTCAAATCTTCAAAATCCACTTCAGACAAAAATAATGAGAATATAACAACTTCGAACTTCTCCTGTTGTGTGCGAAACTAACTTCTATTGGAGACAGAGCTGTGATCAGAGCATTAAACAACGAAAAGTATTCGTTAGCATTGGACAAAATAAATTTTTACAAAAAAGAAGAGAAACGAAAAAAGTTCAAACATGCAGTTCGCACCAAGTGGAATTGGAATTTGAAAGAGTACACAACACATCCTAGAACAATTCTTCTGGTTGTTCCAAGTCCTACAAAATGAATCCATTCCCATGACATTTCTCTCTTGCACACTCTGCACATTCCCCTCATATTCACTTCTCTTTCCTCCACGCGACGTGCCTGAGTACACCTTCCAAAGACACGATCATATTCTTTACACTCACCCACTCCAAAACCTGTAACACGCACACAAGGCAGCAGCAGCGGCAACAGGAAACGAGTTCAAATGAGATAAATTACAGTTATGGGATAAAGTATCTCGATGAATGTCATGGATATGATTGACTCTTGACAGGCGGGTAGAGGCACCATGCAAATGCAGCTTCTAGTGTGTGAAAGTAAGAAGTGTCGTCCTAAATAAAAACATCTGTTCGAATCGTATTTACCAACAGCTCTAGGGAAAACCAACCAGCAACAAGTCAGTACAAGCATGCAGCCTACTCGTACATGTACGAAGTACTGCCGTCTACCTGACACACACGCGGTAGACAGTAGACACCCGCGCGCGGAGGTGCCAAGCATCGTGTCAGGTACATTGCACGTAGGTTATGCATTCCCCAATCTAGCTACACTCAGCTCCATTCGAGAAAGATCTTCCTCCGTACATGTTACATGTACCTCATTGGAATTTTTCGGATGGAAGTACCGTCGGAACTCCGTTCATGTGTACGAGTACATGCAGTAGAAATAATACGAAAGTATTCGATGAACCACCCGCCATTTCATTCCATTACATGACATGATATAGGAATGTATCACGTATACCTAGGTTCTTAAATAAAAGGCTGTTGTAGTATAGTGTAGTACGTACCTCGTTGTAGCTTAGCTTAGCTTCTTAGTTTGCTTGTTTCGATACAACAACACCCCCTTTGAGAAAAATTCTGAATCCAACGAAAACTTCTATTTGTCGCCGAGTTGAGTTGAGTTTCGTTGGTTTCTGGAATTCTCGTTCGGTTCGATTTTGGCTGAGGTACATATTTGATAAGGTTATTACAACGTCTGTTAAGGTTCGGAAGTTGACTCAATATGACCTCAGGCGGCTCGCCAGAATACATACAGATACGAGAGTAGCTATCTACAAAATATATGCTATGCTGTGGGTACGAGTACATGTATGTGAGAATTTTGTAGGAAATTGGAAATTCCCAAGTCCAAACATCAAAAATGACGTGCATTGCCAATGCGAGGAGAGATGCACACATTGTTTGTATGACGCAATGGGATCATTTTTTTTCTGTAAGTGATTTTCGTTTCTCGTTTTAATGCACAGTCTCTTTCATAGATTGCCAAACCTATGACCAACCCAAAGAATATACGAAAAACGACATATGATAACTTGGATGTGTTTATCTTAGAACTTTGCACTTTTTACCCAGTGTTCTCAAACATGAGACAATTTTGCTTTATCTGCTTGCTAGACTCTCTTAAAAAATTTATCTGGAAAGCAGAAAGAGCAAGTGGCAAAAAACAAAAGTAAACAGAAAACCACGGTGGATACTAGAATAATATCAATGTGGAGTGTACTAGCAGGAATATACTAAGGAAAACAAGCAATCGTGATAAAGTAAATACGAGCTTTCAGAAGTATTAGTTTTCGATAGCTTTCTATATCGTTTCTTTTCCAAGCAAGAACACCATTAAATCTTTTCCCGGGTTATTTGACACAATAAAGTAATTACGAGCTTCCAGAAGTATTAGTTTTCGATAGCTTTCTGTATCGTTTCTTTTCCAAGCACGGACACCATTTCCCGGGTTATTCGACACAAAGCAGAGGACTTAAGCTTATCCAACCCTGCGAAAACGTCACCCCAAGATCTATTACGATCATCAGTGCCTGCACTATATCGATTCCCAAGCAAAGTAAGGATGATTCGTCATAGTGCTCGAATGAAGCATGGCTCTACATTCGCAAAAATCTGTGCAGATAATACGCCACTTGTCATAAACCCATTTAAACAATAACCTTGCTACAACTAATCTAATCCAAGGCGTTATGCTTATCGGAGTGAGTTTCCATTGTGTTTCGCAAACAGAAGGACTACTTGATGAGGCGTGCAACGGTGATACAAAGGAATAGTCATATATCTTTCTCAACACTAGGTATATATTTTACTCGCGGTAAAATCGAATGACGATAACGGTTGTGTTGTCTGCAGAACCCAAATGGATGGCTATTTCAGCAAGTCTTGCCGCCTACTCAAGAATAGAATAAGCTCAAAGATCATAAACTAAACGTATGTACGCATATACTCACCGCTATCTTGGCACTAACGCGTTTGGTGTAAAGTAGATCCCTTGTTACTATGACGGCGTCGTCTGGGTCCATTACATCCCAAAGGCCATCGCACGCTAAAATTAAAAACTGTTCGCACTCATCGATATTCTCGACATCGAGCACTTCTATATCTGGCTTGCTTATTACTAAATCATCCTTAAAACATCGGGAATGATCCGGAGGATAAGGCAGAAAGTTCGGCCCTTCCCACCATCCTTCTTCACCATCAACAACCTTTGGAGTGTTGAATGCCTTTTTAAAATCTCTGTCACCAAGTGCTCTGCTGACAGCAAGTTCTCCGCAAACACGGTAGGATTTATAAACTCGACCTGGAGCTGATCTAGATACCCCAGTCGATCGATCATTATCAATAGAAGAAAGATTGCTTTCACTCAACCGTTCACTGAAACACCTCTTCAAAATGTCAACAACGTCTGGATCGAAAAGATCTATATGGTGAAGCTGAGAAAGACAAACTTCTTGTTCGTGAGTAACCCATCCATTCGCAGAAACTATTCTAGATTTTTCGTCTTCCCGAGACGGACAATGAGTTTCGGCGACTTCGCGGTAAAAATGCCCGTCACCAAGTTTCGCATCAACCTTTTTCCAGTTCGGTCCTATATCGACGCCTTCGGCTGAAAGGCTCACGACAGCACGACAATCGCCGAGATTTGCCAACACGATGGATTCATCAACAATTAAAGCAACTAGAGCGGTAGAACCATCTTCCCACTCACTTTTTTTACATATTTCTTCGTCAAGGCGAACTATCGTATTCAGCAATACATCTTTCATTGTTTGAGGGGATAAACAAGATGTAATATTCTTGCAAATTCTGATTCGTTCCTCTTCAAAGTATGAAACTAAATTTCTTGCTGCAAACGCCGATGCATTTGAACCGCAATGACCATCAAAAATTGCAAACAAAGCATCAATATCATGATCTTCAGCTGACCTATCACATGCAACGGCAAAGTTTGAAGCGAAAACAAAGGAATCTTCATTTGAATTGCGTTTTCCTAGCTCTGACACTGCCCCAACTTCCCACCTGAGCGATGATTTCAACCCTCCGAAGGTCCCAAATGACTCAGTTCTGCGAACATTCATAACCTTCTTCTTCTTTTGCTGTGCCTCCGCGCATCCTCCCAAGACAATATTCAATGGAATACTGGATCTTTCCTCGCTTTCCCTTTCATCCTCCCTAGTCAAGTTTTGAGAATCTTCACCTTTTGAACGAAAACTTCCTTTTGTTGAATTATTTGATTTCGCGTTCACAACTTTTTCTGATAGAAAATTTTGTTTCCGCCTGAGATGAGGCGGTACATATTTGCCACCACTTCCCTTGCGAAGATGTGGAGGTATATACTTTGAGACAGGCTTTTCAATATCAAGCTTTGACTTATCCAAGACAGGTAATTTATACGTCGATGATGACCTAGAATTTGATATAGGATTGGGCAAATTAGACCTGGGAAGGGGTGATTCTCCTGGACTTCCTTTCGTAATTACTAAGCGTCGATGCAAGTCGCTCCTACCGTGTCCGTGGGATAGACTCAAATACGGAGGTAAATTATTTGGAGAATTCGAGGAAAGTATCGAGCTCGCTGTTGTTTTTGGCATAGAACTTCGTAGCATCGGACTTCTGTTGTCACTGTCATAAGACATTATGACTCTCTGCACGAACGATGCAATACCTCGTTGAAATTGCCGCATCCACCTTTCCATTTCTTCTTCTGATCTAGCTTTCAAAACTAACATGTCAGAAATATCGTGGGCTGCGCCAGCTGTCCCGTGCGTTAAAAGTACGAAGGAATTTTCTCCATACAATTCTATTGAAGACCGACACACATCGACATTCTCAAGTGCTACTCGTTTTTCCCAAATAGCTGTTGTTGGCCGTGCTTTGAAATTGCTAATGTTCGTATAAGATGGTCGTGTCATTGGCGACTTCGAGAGAAAATCTACAGATAGATCTGGTTTTTGGTCCAAACCTGTTTCTCGTTCAGTCTCCGCTTCGCCGGAATCTGCATCTTCCTGATTCCTGTAAAAGTACAGCACACCATCCGTAAAAATGCAGTACTATTTTGATGGTAATATCACAATAGCAGAATTAATCAATATTAATCTGAAATGGATGCTTTACTTTCATTTCAAACATACCTTTGCGCGCCACACGTGACGATCTTCTGCGACAAGGTCTTTGGGTGGGTCTTCTCTATTATTCAAAAACGTATTTTCCTCCGTATGCGTTCGTTCGTCTTTTGAATGTGTGCATAGATCCATTGACCTATTATGAGTTTCCAATTTTTCTCCCTTAGCAATTGGAGGGTTAGTCACTGTTCCAGTGTCACTATACGACGTGATCGGTATTTCTTGTGTTGTCGATGAAAAGTCAGTTTCTACAAACGAAGTTGCGTACATTTGACCAACATTACTCAAGGGAGGACTCGAAGATGATACTCCAAAAAATGCCTCCAGGTCCTTTATCGATTGTCTGGAGGTCGACTCAGCTGAATTATCGCTAGTCACTTGAATATTGAAATCGTCAGTCTTTTTTGCAACAATTTGTTTATTTCGTCCAATGTTATTATATTGCAATAAAGGAGGCTCTTGAAAACGACCAGTAATTGGAATAGGGACAGTAGATGTATACTCATCCTCGTCTTCGCTAATGCTATACTCTTCCACGTCATCATCAACAGGAGCAACAGGTTCATTTGAACGTTTCAACAGATAACCCCGATAGAAAATCGAACTAAGAGACGTTACTTTGCTGCCATGAAGAGGCTTATGCAGTCTTTAACCATCATTAAAAAAGACAATATATGTAAGATTTTCCAAAAATTGAAAACGCTTTACGAAAATAGCGATCACACACTAACATAAATGTAACATAAACAACGTACTTTGGACTAACATTCAACGAGGATCCCAAAAGACCCGATTGCGCAGCCCCTCTTCTCTCAAAACTTTTCGAATACAACTCATTACTGGACCCTGGCATGAGTGGCGTCTCATATTGAACGCTACTATTTGAGAAGGTATTGCCTGTAGGCAATCGCCTAGAAGGATGACAATGATTTTTGTTTTTATCTGTTTCTAGGCACTGCTTTAACATAAATAGATATTCACTCAACGCTCCTTAAGCCTTTCATGTAGAGTTGACTGGGCGTCTATGGTAATATATTTTTAATTTGCTCTATGCTGAATGTTGGTGTTGGTATGAATAAGTAATGAAACTTGTGGGAGTCCAATCATGAAGAAAGGTTTAGAGTTGATTGATGGCCTCACAGATCACAGCATCACAGCTCACAGCATCACAGCTCTCCCTGCTTCTTCACACACACACTCGTACAGATCAAACAGACATCTCGGCTTGGCTTGGCTCGTCGGCTTGGCTTGTTCTCAGTCCTGGAAATTTCCTACGGCATCCTGAAAGTATCCTATAATGGAAGGCGAACCTAAGTGAGATATTGCGAATTTTAAAAATCTGCTTCGACTGCATTCTATAAATCGATATATAATCTACTGGTCTGGATTTTGGATTTTGGCTGGGGGCTGGGGGTAACTTCGAAACAGGAAGAAGAGGAAAAACAGAGAGAAGATAGGAGAAGATCCAACTCCAAACTCCAAACTGGGATATTAAAAGTTCGCATCTATTCAAAATATGTGACGTCACCAAGCTCTCCCTGACAACGAATGACGGCTTCTCCTTCCCCCTTCTTCCTCTTCTTCAACAAGCTTACTCATTTTCTTATTTTCAGGCAGTGCCTTTCTCCTTGTCCAATCATCATTTCTTTGATACCACAACACATTCGCATACGATACGCTATCTATCTAGCGATTTGTGAGAAAGCCCAGTTTTGTTAACATTATAGGTACCGCAAGGGGCTGACTGTGCAGCTGAGTTAGCCACGGACGCAACTTTTCTTGATTTGCCACGACCGAATTTTAGAGAATATAAACGTACATTGGAAGAAAAGAGATTCATACAGGCAAATCTAATTGGTAGCAGTACGCCTGCAGGTTGCATCTTCATCTGTTCATTTCTCAATAAATTTTTGTAATTATGTCCTCCAGGTTCGTGCCTGTATTGGTATATACTTTATTGTTGGCATTTGCTAGCTACAACTTTGTGCAATCGCTCGTATTTTCGAACTTCAATGGAATGAACCGTGGGATTTCTCGAGGATTTGAAAATGGTTTATACCGTTTTCGAAGCACTGCTGCTGCTTTAGGTGTTCATCGCAGTCGCGGTGATTGTTCCTTCACGAAATTATTTTCTAGTTTGTCGTCGTCTGTGTCACATAACTCAAAGTATAATTTTAATCCATACAGAGCGACAACCATTGATCTCCCTATAGAGCCGACGGTGAATCGAGCGCTCCTCATTTCAAGCTATACAGATGGGGTTTTGCCCAATGAGATGGCACATAACTTTATTCGCAACAGTTTGCTGCTAAAGTTCACGAGTGATAAACTTGAGGAGCTCGAGGAGAAAATCGAATCTTCCGCGCGATTGGCGCCTTGCTGTGGTCCGAATGCTAGATTAATTACTGACATGGAAGAGTTAGACGAGGAGGTTCAACAACTGAAGGATTTGACTCATCAAGAAAGTTCTGAAATTCCCGATCAAATTATTGAAAAAAATGGGGATTTGGTTTTACGTCTAATATACATTCCAACAGCACTTTATGCTCTTCGACCAGATAGCTCTAACACTCCCGGAAAACAAAGACAACGAGCTCGTTATGATGCCAAACAGAGAAGAATAGGATTGGAGAGTTTTTTGATTGACTTATTCGACAGTGAAGACGATGACATTACTGTAAATGTTGTTGCAGTTACACTTGATTTGGACGACGGATCAATCAAACAAGCTTCTTGCTCAAAAGAAGGTTCAAAATGCGACTTTCCAGAAGATGGTAAGGAAGCTTTGATCTCATGGTCTCCTGATATGATTTATGTTGAGGGTGGAAACACTTTCTGGCTTCAACATTGTATCGAAAAAGGCGATTGGAATGAAGATCTTATTTCGGCGTGTAGGTAAGATATAACTTGTCTTTGTCAATCCTTTTCGAGAATACTAAATGCTCTTGGTAATTGACTAAAGTGGATCGAGTGGTGCTTTTTACTGTGGAAAGAGCGCCGGCGCAATAATAGCGGGAAACACAGGTAAGGGAGCATTTCCTGTTTTGTCTAATGGTTTCTGCGGTGTTTTACCAAATGCTATCCTTTTTAAAGTGGAAACTGCTACTTGGAAGGAAATGGACGACCCTCGAGTTGTACCAGGCAAGGAAGAGTACGGCGACTGGAAAGGTGTTTCGGGTTTGGGTCTCACCGGGGGTTTAAATATATTTCCGCACATGGCAGAAAAATGGAGTGAAGTCGTAAGCGAACAGGATCTAAAGAATGTTGTACATCTAAGTGATGAGGAAGTTTGTTGCGTAGATGGTATCGAAAACGAGGCAACGATGTTAAGTCCAGTAGAGGATAATTCGGTTACCTCATAATATTTTAGATGCATTGAAAGTCGATATGTAACTTCAAAAGTTATATTCGACTGTTCACTAACAACCCCAATATCTCCCAATTCAATTAATCGAAATATTTTTTGTCGCCGGGAGAATATAGAAATCGTGGACGCACTCTTCGGAAGCGGAAGTTCTTTGAACACAGGAAAAAAAGAAGTGGAATTGTTTACACAATCCGAGAGAAGATCGTGTCCATTCATAACACATGAAAAAATAATTGAATTTATAGATAAACGGATAGATATGTCTTTCTCTTGAGATTTGCTTGGCAAGAATTTAGAGATATATCCAGACAAAACCGAATAAAAGTGCTTTAAGTAGATGATAGTAAAGCGAAAATAATAGTATATTTCAGTAACTAATGATACTCAAAAGTACTTCGAAGTATATTTTAGTAACGACCGTATGCGCAGAGTTCTATCGTATATTGTTTGTGTCGTCTCAGATACTGCAGTTAAATGGGAGATTACCTTATGCTTGCCCTTGTCGGCTTAATCCCTAAATAAATGATCTTTTGGGTTTCCAAGCAGTGCTAATCGAGCGCGCTGTGACTGGATGAAAATACTGAAGTTGTCGAAAAGATTGTTAGCGTCGGGAAATATCTAGAGAAGTTTATACCTGGAGTTCCAGACATTGTTATCACCGTAGTATCAAAAAGTAGTGAAAAAGAAAGACAACATAAAAATTAAAACTTTAATGAAGAGTATTCGACCCTAAGTATCGACGACGCGGTACAAACGGTACATGAATCAAAAGAAAAACTTCAAAAATTTATTATCGAACCAAAATTGGGACGAGAGAAGCAAAGAGCTACCTCGATAATTAGATTTCGTTTCTTCAGTCAACCCCGCTACGTAAGTTCGAGTGCCTGAAATGTGTTCAAACAACAAGACGAGTGCATTCTATTTGAAAAACCATATACTGTTGACCTGCGCCACAAATGAGCACTATATGTATCAAGTTCCAACTTTTAAATTTGCAAATGTGTAATTTCTATAAAAAAATAAGAGGAGTAATGACAGGCTGGAGGCTGGTAAGTCCGACATTGCTTCCACGATGCTTTGAAATAACGGATTTCAGCAAAATCACATTTGTAAGTTCGTAAGTACTCAATCTGTAACTCTGTGACTGTGACATTGTCTGGAATTTTTTTTTAAACTGTATGCTTTTATTTTATTAACTTCTACTCTTGTACCAGGTATAAATTACGTTGTAGTTACAACTCATCCTCTTCATCAGTTATAGGTTCGGAAGAGGAGTAGTAGCAGTTGTTATATGATCGAAACATATAATACGCGTCATCGTTTTCCCTGTTATTGAACCATGAGTACCCATATTCTGAATGGTACCCTCTGCTA
>Ga0209092_10001278_pt1 | contig 24921 bp, 20 predicted proteins | sample FraStrMetagenome_FD_187446 | JGI IMG/M metagenome (GOLD analysis project Ga0209092, IMG submission 187446) | Marine eukaryotic phytoplankton communities from Arctic Ocean - Fram Strait ARC3M Metagenome (SPAdes) (version 2) | ecosystem: Environmental > Aquatic > Marine > Oceanic | place: Fram... | reverse complement strand
GTTAAATTTAGAGGACACTGATGCCTTTAAGAAACTAGCAGCCAGTAAAGTTAACGATTCAGCATCTGACAAGATGGTTAAACGGTCGCCCATTATTGAAGTATTTTCCCGCCATCCTGGCCGTATTTTCTTGGCGGCTGGGGCTTTCTTATCCATACAAGTGACATTTTATATCCTGATCGCGTTTATTATGGCGTATGGCGTTAACTCGCCAACAGTCATGTTGTCCCGTGACACTATGCTAATGGCCGTTCTAATTGCCGCTCTAATAATGATTCCGGGGCAGTTCTGGGCAGCCGGCTTGTCAGACAGAATCGGTAGGAAGAAGGTTTACTTGTGGGGCGCTATATTGTCCGGACTATGGGCGTTTGCGCTTTTTCCATTGGTTGATACTGGTAATGTTTTTGTAGTGATCGGGGCCATTAGCTTGGGGTTGGTTTTTGTCGGTATGCAGTATGGCCCTCAAGCGGCATTCTTCACTGAGCTGTTTAGTACTGAAGTCCGCTACTCGGGCGCGTCTCTGGGATACCAGATTGGTGCAATCTTAGGGGGCGCACTTGCGCCAACTATTGCTGTAATGCTTTGGAAGAACTATGGGATCTTTTATGTCTCGGTATACATGGCTCTCGCAGCGGTGGCTACGATCGTCTGTGTCTCCTTGCTGACAGAGACTTCGGGTAACGAGTTAGATTAAATCTTTTAGGAATAATGGGGTGGACGACGGGGATTGAACCCGCGACCACCGGAATCACAATCCGGGGCTCTACCAACTGAGCTACGTCCACCATTAACCAGGAACAGAATAGAAATTCTTCGAAAGATGGTCCGCCCACCAGGGCTCGAACCTGGAACCTTCCGCTTAGAAGGCGGATGCTCTATCCAATTGAGCTATGGGCGGTATAGAGTTCAAGCCAGAAAAATGGTCGGGGATGAGGGATTCGAACCCCCGACATCCTGCTCCCAAAGCAGGCGCGCTACCAGACTGCGCTAATCCCCGAAAGTCTTTCCAAGCGGTCTTTCTTTCGAGCGCGCATGATACTGACCATCCGTGTTACCGTCAATCTGAAATGACCAGTTCTTAGAAGAAACTCTGGAGTATCTCAAATGAGCGCTTCGCCAGCCTCGGGTCACATTGATAGAATAATGATATTTATGGCTTAACTACCCCTTTATTTAGGTGGTGCTGATCGATACTTGGTAGAGTGAGTGCTAAACATTCGGAGAAATATCTTTGCATACAACTCTAAACAGCAGCTCGGTCTTGAATTGCCCCCTGTGCGGGTCTAGTGCTGTGATGGACTATGCTAGCGATAAGATTCGTAACTATGTTAGCTGCGGTAAGTGTCGGCTCGTGTTTGTTCCAAAGAAATTTCATCTGTCAGCGAGCGAGGAAAAAGAGATCTACGACCAACATCAGAATAGTCCTGATGATTTTGGTTATAGAGTTTTCCTGAGTCGACTGCTCACGCCTTTGGTAGAACGCTTAGAGCCAAAAAGTACTGGATTAGATTTCGGCAGCGGCCCTGGTCCAACACTATCTATTATGTTGTCAGAAAAAGGGCACGAGATGGATATCTATGATCCTTTTTACGCCCCCGACACGGCCTGTTTCAACAGCTCCTATGACTTCATTACATCGACAGAGGTTGTCGAGCATCTCTCTGCGCCTGGCGAGGAGCTCCAGCGATTGTGGTGTCTATTGCGACCAGGTGGCTGGTTAGGTGTCATGACTAAATTGGTGATTGAACAAGCTGCTTTTTCTAATTGGCATTATAAAAACGACCCGACCCATATTAGTTTTTTTTCAAGAGACAGTTTTACTCAATTAGCCGACGGCTGGGGCACTAATGCAGAATTCTTTGGGAGTGATGTCATACTGATGCAGAAACAACTCCAAGGTTAGTCATCCATCGCTGTGCGAGCTGCTCTAAAAGCTTTAACTGACCGAGTGACATCATTTTTAGTCGTGGCCCAAGAGCAAACGCTTATTCGAATGACTTTTTTGCCATTCCACACTGATGTGCCCACCCAGCAATCACCAGAGTTTTGAATATGATTAACGATGGCCATAGTATAACTATCGTCTCTGTCGAAGCCGATTAGCACTTGATTGAAAACCACATCGTTAATAACGTCAAACCGCTGCTCTTTTAATTCAGTGGCGAACTGCACTGCACGCTCGTGTAGGCCAAACACTAACTCATCAACGCCCTCAGAGCCCAAGTATTTAAGGGTGGCCCAAAGCTCTATTACTCTTGCACGCCGTGACATTTCGGGCGTGTAGAGCATGCCGTCTCGGTGTTCAGAATAAGCTAGATAGCTTCCACTTGCCTGCAATGCTGCCACCAGTGCTTCTTGGTCAGCACAAAGTAAAATTCCGTTGTCATAGGGTGTGTTTAGTGTCTTATGCCCGTCAACTGACCAAGACTGCGCTTTTTCCATACCTTTTGTTAACGCCTTCAGCTGTGATGTTGCACCTGCCCAAAGCCCAAACGCACCATCTATATGCACCCAGGAGCCGGCTTCATTGGCGCGGCGGCAAACTTGATCAATGGGATCAAAGCTACCAGTGTTAACATTGCCGGCTTGCAATAAAACGATGGTACTACTGTCTAAGGTGGGCAGGTCATCTAAAATAAGACGCCCTTGCTCATCGCAGGTGACCCATTCAATGTGGTCTAAGCCAAAACCGAGTAAGGCAACTGCCTTGATGACGGCTCCATGCGCGCTACTACCAGCTACTATTCTAATGGCAGGTGCACCCCGATGTCCTTGGCGAGTAAAATCCCAGCCTTGATTGCTATAGATTCGATACCTCGCGGCAGCCAAGCCGCAAAAAATAGCCATCGATGTGCCGCTCAAAAAACTTGCCACAACATTACCAGACAATCCAAAGAGTCCTCTAAGCCATCGCTCAGTGACAGTCTCAAGTGTTGAAGATATGGGTGACATTAAATACAGACCGCTATTTTGATCCCAAAAATCTGTTATCCATCGAGTCGCTAAGCCAACGGGTAGGGCGCCCCCGGTGACAAATCCAAAATATCGCCCGCCAGTCTGGGCAGTCGATGCTGGCGCTCCGTAGTTATGTAGTTGATCAAGTATATGACTTGCATTCCCATTGGCGGTAGGCATGTCTTCATCAAAGATACTGAGACCCTCAATGCTTTCCTCTGAAGGGAATACGCTACGTGTCGCAATCGCATCAGAATAATCTAAGGCATAGGTTTTTGCTTGATCAAAGATCTCTTTGGAAGACTGTTCGGCCTTCATTTTATCTTGGAGAGTCATAACCTATATTATCCATAGCAATAAATTCAAAATCTGCTCTAGTAAATCATAGAATATTGATCATAGACAGACTATGCAGTGTTATTAAAGTAGAAATTGAGATTATGGAGCTTATTATGAAGGCGGTAATGTTGGTCCCAATACACTCACCAAAAGATCCGTAGGGGATACAAATCATTGTCGGTGAGTGTACCGAGTAAAGTTAAGACTACAGGAAATTAAATTCGTTCAGTAAATCGTAAAAACGCTATAAAAGGGTCAAAAAGATAGACTCTTGGTCGAAGGAAGTTAAAATAAGTCCACAGTAAAAAATTCAAAAAAAATCAATAAGATTTCAAGGGTAGTAAAACTATGTATCAAGGCGAAACACTAAACCTCGCGCGATTAGAGGGCGATTTTTTAGAGATTAATTTTAATAATAAGAAGGGCTCGGTCAATAAGTTCGACAGCCAAACCTTAGATGAATTGCGCGCAGCGATGAGTTTAGTCAAGCATGCGGAAACTGTTCGCGGGCTTTTATTAACAAGCTCAAAATCAGTATTTGTTGTTGGTGCTGACATCACAGAATTTTCAGTAATGTTTAATGCGACTCGTGAAGAATTTGTTGCTCAGGCAGCAGATGTTAACAAGATTTTTTCTGATATCGAAGATCTACCTTATCCCTCAGTGGCAGCAATTAATGGCTTTGCTCTGGGCGGAGGTTTAGAGATATGTCTTAGCTGTGATAGGCGTGTAATTTCGTCTAAGGCCTCCATTGGATTACCGGAGACAGGACTGGGCATTATGCCAGGTTGGGGCGGGACAGTGAGGTTACCCAGGTTGGCTGGTTTTAATTTGGCACTAAATTGGATAGTGTCAGGTGCTCCCCAGAACGCTGAAAAGGCCTTGGCAGCAGGGGCGGTTGATCTCATTTCAGAGCCAGACAATTTACGCGCCGCCGCCTTAGGTTTACTGGCTGATTTGGCAAATGGTAGTCAAGGCTTTTTTGCTACTCGTAAGACGAAGCTTGGTCCTGTCTCTATATGTGTTGATGATGCCGCTGCGTTGGCTGAAGGGGCTTGTACTGCAGTTCGCAGTAGGCAGGGTGACAATTATCCTGCGGCTTTTAAGGTAGCGGAGTTAATGGTTAACGCGTGTCAAAAGAGCAGGGATGAAGCGGTTTCTATGGAGAATCATGCCTTCTTCGAGTTAACCCAGACGCCTCAAGCGCGCGCTCTAACTGGCTTGTTCCTAGGGGAGCAGTATGTGGTTAAGCAGGCTAAGTCGCGAAATGCCCCTTTTATCGAGACAAGTCAACCTGTCGCTAAGGCGGCAGTTATTGGAGCAGGTATTATGGGTGGCGGAATTGCCTATCAAAATGCTTTAAAAGGTCTTCCAATTGTAATGAAGGATATTAATCAACCAGCCCTTGATTTAGGGTCTAGTGAGGCCTCAAAATTACTCAATCGTGGCGTAAAACGAGGCAAACTAACAGAGGCAAAAGCAGAGACTATTTTTTCTCAAATTAAGCCCTCTCTTGAAGACGATTCGATTGCTGGTTGCGATATGGTTGTTGAAGCGGTCGTAGAAATAGAGTCGGTTAAAGCACAGGTTTTGGCATCGGTTGAAGCGCTGCTGTCAAATACAGGTAGTGTAATCACCTCAAACACATCCACCATCTCTATTAACCGTCTCGCTAATGCACTTCAACGGCCAGAGAACTTTTGTGGCATGCATTTCTTCAACCCAGTTCATGCCATGCCGTTGGTCGAGATCATACGGGGAGAGAAGAGCTCTGATCAAACCATTGCGGCAGTCTGCGCTTACGCGCTAAAGTTGGGTAAAAAGCCCATCGTAGTTAATGATTGCCCTGGTTTTTTGGTTAATCGTGTTTTGTTCGCCGCTTTATTGGGTATGGAGATGCTCATTGCTGAGGGTGCGGATTTTGAACAGATTGATCAGGTTATGGAAAAGTGGGGTTTACCCATGGGCCCTGCTTATCTGAGTGATGTTATCGGCCTTGATACTATCGTTCACTGTTACTCGGTTTTACTTAAAGGATTGCCAGAACGGTTTATTGAAATAAATCCCGCAAGGTCATCGCAAATGCTATTTGATGGAGCACGTCTAGGACAAAAAAATGGTGTAGGTTATTACAGGTATTCTAAGAATGAACAGGGCAGACCTTCCAAAACAGCAGACACCACAGTGATCGAGACGTTCGAAAACCTCTATGGCAAGGCTATCCAGTTTGACGAACAAGAGATCGTCTCTCGTATTATGGGTGCCATGGGGATGGAGATGGTTCGGTGTCTCGAGGAAGGAGTGGTTGCATCGCCCGCAGAGGCTGATATGGCTCTGATCTATGGTATCGGCTTCCCCACATTTAGAGGAGGAATCTGCCGCTGGATGGACGAATTAGGATTATTAAAGGTTTGTGCAATGGGTGACAAATATCGGTCGGTAAGTCCTCTTTATGAGCCAACAGATGCCCTTAGAGAAAAAGCACAGAAGAGAGAAACTTTATATTAATTGTGTAAGTATTGTTCAAAGAAGCGCCAGACTTCATCGCTGGCGCTGATGTCTCTGTTGGTGGGGCCATAAAACTCAAGTGCTTGTAGTTCTTGCTGTTTGGTCAAGTTTTCCATGGGCCACCGATGACCGCCACCTTGAACACTATAAAACCAGACTTCATTACGAGAGTTTGGGGAGAAAAAGCGCTCAAATCGAACAGCGGTGTCGTCCTCTTGATCCCTGTCATCAACAAAGGTTATCTCTTTTTTGGTTAACCCATTTGTCTCTGCCCAAAATTGGACAGTTTCTGGTACCCCGAGATAGGCGCCATAACCAGCTTTGTTTTCCATATCACCGCCAAAGTAGGAAATAGCATCATCGGTTCCGTGAATTTGTAACAGCGGTAACGGTTTGGCCGGTGTGCAGTCATCATGAATATGCTTCATGAGAACTCCGGTCACTGAGGCCATCGCGCCATAGAGCTTAGAATTAGTGCAGGCCATAAAATGGGCCATGTCACCACCGTTTGACATGCCCACCATGAACGTACGCGAGGGAGTCACGTTTAATTGTTGCTGTAGGTTCGAGGTTAAAACGCTAACAAATCCTAGATCATCCACGGTGCTGGTAGCGTGATGATCATAACCAACGTTAAAAAACCGATAGCCGAATTGATCCCTAGTGCCTTCAGGGTAAGCAACGATAAAACCTTCTCGATCGGCAATGGCATTAAAGCCGGAGTAATCCATAATTTCGCCTGCCGACCCCATATAGCCGTGCATAACCATGACGAGGGGCGCGCTGGGCTTGACATCGGATGGTACGTGTAACGTAAATGAACGTGTTGCTCCGTCATGCTCTATCGTTCTATAGACAGGAGAATCTAAGTGTTCAGACGCATCGGTAAGACTTGCGTGCACAAGCATCAACAACAAGGTAGCTCGTAGCTTTTTCATCACTATTAGTCTCCTCAAAGCGTCGCGACTATAGTTCTAAATATCTTAAGATGAACAAGCCACTATAATCAGGAGAAGGGTACTCAGCATAAACTTTTTCATAGAGTGTCCAAAGTAATTGGCCTTGCCTACATGATGAATAACTCTAGTCTATCTATTTTAGAGTTGCAAAAACTAATGGATATGACATCTTTTATTGCAGACAAAAAAAGGGGTAGACTAAAAGCTACCCCTTTTGAGTTGAATCTCAACTTAAAAACCTTAGAACTGGTTCATTGTGTTGTCTTCACCTGACGCTTTTAATGCAGCATCACCAGCAAAGTATTCCTTGTGGTCATCACCCATATCTGATCCCGCCATGTTCTGATGTTTGACGCAGGCGATACCTTGACGGATCTCCTTGCGCTGAACACCTGCCACATAACCGAGCATACCTTGGTCACCGAAGTACTCCTTGGCTAGATTATCCGTAGAGAGTGCTGCTGTGTGGTAAGTTGGCAGAGTAATCAAGTGATGGAAGATACCAGCGCCAACGGCTGCGTCAGCTTGGAACGTGCGGATCTTCTCATCAGCATCAATAGCTAGCTGAGTCTCATCATAGCTAGCATTCATAAGATCAGCGCGATCATAAGAAGACAGATCTTTCCCAGCGTCAGCCCAGGCATCAAAGATCTGTTGACGGAAATTCAGCGTCCAGTTGAACGATGGGCTATTGTTGTAAACCAGCTTAGCGTTAGGAACTACCTTACGAATCTCGTCGACCATCGCACCAATTTGTCCAACATGTGGCTTCTCAGTCTCAATCCAGATCATGTCAGCCCCGTTTTGCAGGCTCGTAATGCAATCTAGAACACAGCGTGCTTCGCCAGTGCCTTCTTTAAACTGAAATAGATTACTTGGCAGACGCTTAGGACGAACCAACTTGCCGTTTTGATTTATGACGACGTCGCCGTTCTGCATCTCTGCGGGGGAAACCTCTTCAACGTCTAAGAATGCATTGTACTGATCGCCCAAATCGCCTGGCTTATTGGTTACTGCGATCTGTTTAGTGAGTCCTGCGCCCAATGAGTCTGTTCTAGCAACAATCACACCATCATCAACGCCAAGCTCTAGGAATGCGTAACGTACAGCATTAATTTTGGCTAAGAAATCAGAATGTGGAACTGTGACCTTGCCGTCTTGGTGGCCGCACTGCTTTTCATCAGACACTTGGTTCTCGATCTGGATACAGCAGGCTCCAGCCTCAATCATTTGCTTTGCCATCAAGTAAGTCGCTTCTGCGTTACCAAAACCTGCGTCAATGTCGGCGATAATAGGAACAACGTGTGTTTCAAAGCTATCTATCTGGGATTGGATAGCCGCTTTGGCATCTCCAGTAGCGGCGTCTAACTGCCGGAACAAACCGCCAAGCTCACGTGCATCAGCTTGGCGTAAAAACGTGTAAAGCTCAGCAATTAAAGCAGCTACAGACGTTTTCTCATGCATTGACTGATCAGGGAGAGGACCAAAGTCGGAGCGCAGTGCAGCAACCATCCAACCCGACAGATACAAGTACTTTTTCTTAGTCGTTCCAAAATGCTTTTTGATCGAGATCATTTTTTGCTGCCCGATGAACCCGTGCCAGCAACCAAGCGATTGAGTGTAAGAGGTAGCATCAGCATCGTACTCGGCCATGTCTTCACGCATCACGCCCGCGGTGTATCTTGCAATCTCTAAACCAGTTTGAAACCGATTCTGAGTACGCATTCTAGCAGCCGAATCAGCGCTTATGGCACTCCAATTACTACCTTGAGCACCAATGATGTCGGCCAAATTTGCCGCGTCCTGAGTAAAGTTTGACATGGATTTCCTCTTTTTTTTAAGTTGCTTTGTTTGACTAAAAGCGTAGTTTAGGTATCATGCCGCCATTAATCTACATTATCATTTTAATCTTGGGTATTTTTCTTATGAATATGTCAAAGTTTGATTTAAATCTTCTTGTGTACCTAGACGTTTTACTGCGAGAGTGCAACGTCACAAGGGCTGCAGAGGAGTTAGGGATAAGCCAGCCGGCCATGTCGAACAGCCTTCGGCGCCTCAGAGATTTATTCGCAGACCCTATTTTAGTGCGCACTAGTGATGGGATGACTCCGACGGAAAGAGCCTTGGAGTTACAGCCACTAGTCAGAACTGTTCTGGAAGCAGCTGAACAGGCTGTTTTGCCTAAAACCGAATTTGACCCTTCGGCATCAACCCGGATTTTTAGAATCATGGCAAGCGACTACACTGAAGCAACTTTACTGCCCGTGTTGCTCAAGCGATTGCTCAAAGAAGCTCCAAATGTACGTCTTGATATTATGACACCAAGTGATGTGAGCTTCCATGATGTAGAGCGAGGCAAAGTGGACCTTGTGATTAATCGCTTCGATACCTTGCCGCAATCTTTTCACCAAGTACATTTGTGGGATGATAGTTTTTCATGTGTGGTTAGTGCGTCCAATCCTATTATTAAAAACTGGAATCTCGATGCTTACCTTTCAGGCAAGCACGTATGGGTCAGCAAGACGGGGATGGGAGTCGGTGTTGGTATGAGCTCAGATGATGTTCAGCGACTCGGTTGGGTTGATGACGCGTTGGACAAAATCGGTGCCAAGCGAAACATTGCTTTGTTCACCCGGCATTATCAGGCGGCATTATTACTGGGGGAGCAGGACGGGCTTATCGTTACTTTGCCGTCTATGGCGGCAAGGCAGTTGAGCAATAATCCGAGTGTTGTTATTTTAGACCCACCTTTTGATATCCCCCGAATGCGTTTAAAAATGGTCTGGAGCCCCCTGTTGCAACACGATCCGGGTCATCGCTGGATAAGACAGTTGATCAAGACAGTGTCCGAAGAGATACTCGCTTAGAGATCTCCAAGTAAATGCTATTATCGGCTTCCTGAATAGCCGAGATATGAGTGATAGATTTGGAATCTGTTCGCCAAGTTCATACACTACCGCTATGATAATTTACGGGAGTTAGTCCGCATGACCGAAAGAGTTCTAGAATCTGGCCTTCAAATTGCCAAACCCATTTACGATCTGGTTAATCAATCTATTATTCCCGGAACTAGTTTGAGTCCAAAAGAATTCTGGCCTAAGTTTGCGGCTATTGTGGAGCGATTTGCTCCGCTGAATAGGAAACTGTTGGCGATTCGTGTTGATCTACAATCTCAAATCGATGCATGGCACAGCTCTCATCAAGACGGGTTTGAGTTTTCTCAATACAAAACGTTTTTAGAGCAAATAGGGTATTTAGTGCCGGCCGGAGAGGACTTTGAAGTAACACCAGAGCATGTAGACACAGAAATCACCCAACAAGCTGGCCCGCAGCTTGTTGTCCCTATTATGAATGCACGGTTTGCTCTAAACGCTGCCAATGCACGTTGGGGTAGCTTGTATGACGGGCTTTATGGCAATGACGTTATCTCAGAAGAGGGCGGTGCAGATAAGGGTGGTGCTTACAATCCTGTGCGAGGTCAAAAAGTCATCGATTACGGGCGTGACTTTCTCGACGTTGCTGTGCCTTTGGTCGAAGGTTCACACCACCAAGCAACCGGGTATAGCGTTGTAGATAAGCAGCTTCATATAACTTTAGAGGGCGGAAGCTCAGCAACCTTAGCGGCATCAAATCAGTTTATTGGTTATTTGGGCGACACTGGATCTCCAACATCAATACTGTTAAAAAACAATAATTTACATTTAGAAATTCAAGTCGACTCTAATCATAATGTAGGTTCTGCCGACAAGGCCAGTGTTAAAGATATAGTACTTGAATCAGCTCTTACAACGATCATGGATTGCGAAGACTCCGTGGCAGCTGTGGATGCTGAGGATAAAGCATTGGCGTATGCAAATTGGCTGGGCCTCATCAAAGGTGATTTAGAAGAAACTATTGTTCGTGGCGACAAAAGTTTTGTACGTAAAATGAGTGCTGACCGTCAGTATACGGGCGCTGATGGCTCGTCATTGTCCCTGAAAGGTCGCAGCTTGATGTTTATTCGCAATGTTGGGCACTTGATGACCAATCCGGCGATCCTACTCTCTGATGGTAGTGAAATCCCAGAAGGCATAATGGATGGCGTTATTACCAGCCTTATTTCCTTGCATGACCTCAATCGGCAAAGTGGGCTTTCCAACTCAGTGAGTGGCAGTATCTACATCGTTAAGCCTAAGATGCATGGTCCAGACGAAGTTGCCTTTACCAATGACCTTTTCGATGCCATTGAAGATGCATTTAATCTTGATCGTCACACAATTAAAGTTGGCATCATGGACGAAGAGCGCCGAACCTCAGTGAACCTTAAAGAATGCATCCGCGCAGCTAAGGGGCGTGTAGTCTTTATCAATACGGGCTTTTTAGACCGTACTGGCGATGAGATTCATACCAGTATGCTGGCAGGGCCGTTTGCGCTTAAGGGCAAGCTCAAGACGATGCCGTGGATTACTGCCTATGAAGACCAAAACGTGGATGTCGGACTTGCTTGCGGTCTTAAAGGTAAGGCTCAAATTGGTAAAGGCATGTGGGCTATTCCAGACAATATGGCAGATATGATGCGCGTAAAGATAGGCCATCCCAAAGCCGGCGCTAACTGTGCTTGGGTCCCATCACCGACCGCCGCCACTCTTCATGCAATGCATTACCATCAAGTCAACGTGCCCAAGCTACAAGACCAGTTAATGACACGCACACAGGCTGATGTTGATGATATCTTGACCATCCCATTGCTGGGCAACACAAAGCTTTCCCCGCAGGAGATACAGCTAGAGCTGGATAACAATGCGCAGGGTATGCTGGGTTATGTCGTTCGCTGGGTAGAGCAGGGCGTTGGATGTTCAAAGGTGCCCGATATCGACAATGTTGGGCTAATGGAAGATCGTGCCACACTCAGAATTTCAAGCCAACATATTGCCAACTGGCTCTATCACGGTATGGTTGGTGTTGAACAGGTTAATGAGACTTTAGAGCGCATGGCAACCGTGGTCGATGGGCAAAATGTTGATGATTCTGACTACGTGCCTATGGGGCCTGATTTTAGCCAAAGTACTGCGTTTAGAGCGGCCTCAGACTTAGTCTTTAAGGGACTGGAGCAGCCTAGTGGTTACACCGAGCCCCTATTGCATGCCTACCGTCAGCAAGCAAAGGCTTAGGGCGTATTATGGCGAGTAAATCAACCCCAGACTTATGTGATGATTACCCTGAATTGGTCAGAGTATTAGACCCTATTTTCAGCAACTTTGGGGGTCGCGAGCGCTTTAGTGGCCCTTTAGTAACGGTCAAGTGCTTTGAAGATAATAGCGTAGTTAAAGAGTTGGTTGGCACCCCTGGTGAAGGTCGGGTATTGGTCGTTGATGCTGGTGGTAGTATGCGTAGAGCCTGTCTTGGCGATATGCTGGCAGAACAGGCATCAGTTAACGGATGGGCAGGCCTTGTTATCTATGGGTGTATTCGTGATGTGGATGAAATAATGGCCACCGATATTGGTGTGCAAGCTCTGGGCACTCACCCAATGAAGACAGACAAGAAAGGAGTTGGAGAGCTTGGTATCTCTGTCACTTTCGCCGGTGTCACCTTTAGTCTTGGTGATTACGTGTATGCGGATAATAACGGCATAATTGTGTCTAGCCAGCGTTTAGACTAAAAGGGTCTTGGCCATAGCAATATGCTCCATACCTGCATCCGAAAACACCTCACCGTAAGCGGCAAACCCCAAACGCTCGTAGAAGACTAGTGCACTGAGTTGTGCATGGAGGTGGACTCTTTTAAGCCCAGACGCGGCGGCATAGTTCACAGCCGCTTCTATAATCAATCGACCAATACCTTGCTGACGAAACGCTTTTAATACTGCCATTCGACCAAAGTGACCATCTGAAAGCATTCGCGCAGTGCCGATAGGGCATTGCCGATCATCAACTGCCAGCCAATGCATAGCACTCGCGTCGAAAGAATCAAAGTCGCGCTCGAAAGGAACATTTTGCTCTTCCACAAATACTGGAATACGAACTGATTTAATAGCGGCTTCATCATTGTCCCAACTAGCAGTGTTAACAGTAATCAATGCTTAAGTATCTCCTGCTCAGTCCTGTTTTTGTCCGTTTACATAATGGCTGTAAGTCGGTTGCACGCCCTCAGCGACTCGATCTTCTAGGGTTGCCGTCCTGACTTCTTCAGTCATGTCAACCAGCGGAGGGTACTTTGGCGCGCTCATAAATTGAGCAAACCATTCCCCGAGCATTTGCTCATCATCCAGGGTCTCTTGCAGAAGCGCCTTAACCTGCTGTATGTAACCTGTAGAGATCGGCTGGTCGGCCATGGCCGCGGTAAGTGGAGGATCAGTAAGATGATTTGGCGTCAAATCACGGCTCAACAACTCAGTGGCGAGGTCATCTAGCATTTCGGTAGCCGCAGGGGCTCTAAAGCCGACAGAGAAGGTTGTACACTCGCCGATTGCAACACCGTGGTGAGCAATTTTGGGGGGTATATAAAGCATATCTCCGGGGTTGAGTACCCACCCTTCAACAGCTTTAAAATCTTTGAGTACTTTTAGACCGGTGTTATCGGTGTGTAAGTCGTCTGCAGTGCATAGCTGGCCAATCTGCCAGTTTCTCTGGCCACTGCCTTGCAACAGGAACACATCATAGTAGTCAAAGTGTGGACCAACATTACCGCCATCTTCGGCATAGCTGACCATAATGTCATCCACCCGCCAAGATGGTAAAAAATCAAATGACTTCAATAAATCCGCTACCTCGGGTACCCACAAGTCAACGCCTTGCACAAGCAGTGTCCAATTGTCTTCAGGCAAACTTTCAAATCGCGACTCATCGAAGGGACCATGCTCAAGTTGCCAGTCATCGCCAATCACTAGGCGTGATTCCACTTCTTCCTCCAGTGACAATCCGGCTAAATCATCACCGTCTATGGGCGGAACAAAGTTGGGGATCGCGTTGCGAATAAGCAGGGGTTTCTTCTGCCAGTATACGGCTAAAAACTCATCGGCAGTAATGTCACCGAGAATAGGGTAGTTGTTTTTACTCACGACGCTTAGATATCCTTTGCTTGCTGCACAGCGTTACCAATATAGGTTGCCGGCGTCATTGCTTTAAGCTCGGCTTTGGCTTGCTCTGGGATCTCCAGCGTGTCGATAAAGGCTTGTATAGTGGCCTGATCCATTACATTACCCCGAGTTAGCGCCTTAAGCTTCTCATAGGGCTCTTCGATAGCATAACGGCGCATGACCGTTTGTATAGGTTCAGCCAGCACTTCCCAGCTTGAATTAAGGTCTTCACCCAGACGTTCACGGTTTAACTGCAGTTTGCTCATACCTTTGGTCAGAGAGGCAAACGCAATCATTGAGTATCCTAATCCAACGCCCATATTTCGCAGCACGGTAGAGTCAGTAAGGTCTCGCTGCCAGCGTGAGATAGGTAATTTCGCCGCCAAATGGCCATATAGCGCGTTGGCTATACCCATGTTACCTTCAGCATTCTCAAAATCAATCGGGTTCACCTTGTGCGGCATGGTTGAGGAGCCCACCTCACCGGCAACGGTCTTCTGCTTGAAGTAGCCGAGCGAGATATAACCCCAAATATCTCGGGCATAGTCAATCAAAATTGTATTCGCGCGCGCCAAACCATCAAAAAGCTCTGCCATATAGTCGTGTGGCTCTATCTGGGTTGTGTAGGGGTTAAACTCTAACCCTAGGCCTATAATAAATTGTTCAGCAAACCCAGCCCAATCAATATTTGGGTAGGCAGACAGGTGCGCATTGTAATTACCCACAGCACCATTTATCTTGCCCAACAAAGGTACACTCTTAATCAAGTCAATCTGCCGCTGTAAACGATAAGCTACGTTAGCCATTTCCTTGCCTACGGTGGTGGGCGAGGCGGTTTGGCCATGGGTTCTGGCCAACATAGCCACATCGGCAAACTCTTTACCCATGTTGGCTAGCTGGGACTGAATATCGACCAGGGCTGGTAGTACAATTTGGTCTCTGCCTTCTTTAAGCATCAACGCATGAGACAGGTTGTTAATGTCTTCAGAGGTACAGGCAAAGTGCACAAACTCGCTGACTGCTTGTAATTCAGTATTACCGGCAATGACTTCCTTAATTAAGTATTCAACTGCCTTCACATCATGATTGGTTGTGCGTTCAATCTCTTTAACGCGTTCTGCGTGCTCTAGGGTAAAATTGCTAACCAATTCGTCAAGCAAGGCGTTTGCATCGTCAGAAAAGGCTGGCACCTCAATAACCTCTGCATGCGCGGCTAGTTGCTGTAACCAACGAACCTCGACCATAACACGATAGCGAATCAGTCCAAACTCACTAAATACTGTTCGCAGTACGTCGGTTTTACCGCTATAGCGGCCATCGATGGGTGAGACTGCGGTTAGAGAAGACAGTGGAGTTGATGACATTATTGTTCCTAAACGGGTGAAATTAATGATTATCCATTGTACCCGAAATGTGCGGCCATTTCAGGCATCAATTGCGGTAATAATGTGCGGTCGCGATGATCTTTACTTGGGTAATACTGCCAGCAGGTTGTTACGATGCCACAATATATGGCTTCGCTTTCCGCCCAACTGATGCCATAAAAATGCGCTTCGTATTCCCGCAAAAAGTAAACAACGCACTCTTTGGGCAATGGCCGGTTGCTCCAAGTAAAAAGCATTACCTGTGACCTGAATACGGCCTTTTATTGTGCTGACTGTGTCCGTGTAAAGCCCAGCGATGTTGGCAATAACATTCTCATGGGTAACGGAGAAATGATCGGCCTGCCGTTTAGCATTCGTAATACCATCTCCAACCTGCTTAATGCGGACAGTGTCCGCAGTCAAGCGTCGAGCTAGATACATAATTCCAATCACATAACGCATGACATCCGTAGAGGCTTGGGTGCGATCATTAATCATCTCCCGCATTGAGTTGATCCCCAATTCAATACCGGAAACGGTGCCATAGAGGCTGCTGACTGTTTCAGGGTTCTGATTTAGCAGTACACTCATTGCTGCTGACAATTGTTCTTCGGATACATGACCCTCAGTGGCCAGTTTGGCAACAAGTTCTGCCGATTGGAATACACCAGCCAGAGCCAGTGCTTGATCAGCGGTAGGGCGCCTAAATATCACGCAGATGCATTCCATGTGCGTTCGATGACACCGCCACCCAGACAGTAATCATCCATGTAAAAAACCACCGATTGCCCTGGAGTCACTGCACGCTGTGGTTGGTCAAAAATAACTAGGCTAGTTCCATCATCACTCACATGCACGGTGCAGGCCTGATCGGGCTGGCGATAACGGGTTTTAGCCATGCAGGTTAGGGGTTCGCTAGCGGGTGGTTGACCACTAATCCAGTTTATACCCGATGCCGCTAACTGATTAGTAAACAGCAGAGGATGATTTGAACCCTGGCCAACGATGAGTACATTGCGCTCTAAGTCCTTTCCGAGCGTGTACCACGGCGCATCGCCTGAATCTTTAACCCCGCCTATGCCTAAACCTTGCCGCTGTCCGATGGTGTAGAACATGAGGCCGTGGTGCTGCCCCATGATTGCACCATCGGGTGTTTCCATAGCGCCAGGTTGTGCTGGTATGTAGTGTTCTAGGAAGTCTTTAAAGCGCCGCTCGCCGATAAAACAAATGCCGGTACTATCCTTTTTATTTGAGGTAATAAATCCGTGTTTCTCTGCAATGGCTCGTACTTCAGGCTTGTTTAGCTCACCGACAGGGAATAAAGATTTTGCAAACGCCTGCTCTTCCACGGCATGTAAGAAGTAGCTCTGATCCTTATTATTGTCTAGTCCCTTTAGCAATTTTGCACCGCTGGAGTTATTGTCTACTCGGGTGTAATGGCCCGTGGCGATGTAATCTGCACCCATGAGCTGTGCATAGTCTAAAAATACTTTGAATTTGATCTCTCGATTACAAAGAATATCCGGATTTGGCGTGCGGCCAAGCCGATATTCCTCCAAAAAGTGCTCGAACACATTATCCCAATAATCAGCGGCAAAGTTGGCTGTGTGAAGTGGGATATTAAGCGTGTCGCAGACTTGCTGAGCATCGGCTAAATCCGCCATGGCGGTGCAATATTCGGAGCCATCGTCCTCATCCCAGTTTTTCATGAAAAGGCCTTCCACCTGATAGCCTTGCTCGATAAGTAGCAGAGCAGCGACCGAGGAGTCTACTCCTCCGGACATACCGACGATCACCTTCTCGGGATTATTTTTGCACACTTGATAATTCTCTTGCAGAACCTAACGTGGATCACACTATAAGTGGTTTCGGAAGATTTCCAAAGGGAAAACACGTCCTGACATGAAGTCATCAAGCGCCTGGTGGACCATTTCACTGCGGGGCGTATTGGACGGATCTTTGATTTTCTCCAGTGTCATCCATTCAGCACTGTCAATATCGCTGTCTATCTCAGCGCTCTGATTAAACTTCACTGGTTCCGCCATAAATACCAAACGATAGTAGGTAATGCCAGTCTCAACGGACATAGCATTGGAAAACCCTAGAAACCCGGTAATTTCTACCTCCCAGCCTGTTTCCTCCAACGTTTCACGCAGTGCGGCAGCTATTACATCCTCTCCCGGCTCAACGTGACCTGCAGGTTGATTAAGCACCTGAACCCCATCCTTTGTCTCACGAACCATCAAAAATTCGCCGTTGCGCTCGACTACGGTAGCTACAGTTAGGTGAATAATGTTAGGCATGATCGATCTCTTTTATATTTAACCGGTGATACGGTATTGCCCGGGCTGCAGATCGCCAAGGGACCATTCGGCAATTGCGCTGCGTACCAATCGAAGTGTAGGAAGCTTCACCGCTGCTGTCATTCTTCGCACCTGACGATTACGGCCTTCGCTAATGACCAGTTCAATCCAGCTATCTGAAACCGTTTTACGTTCCCTAATAGGAGGATTACGTGCCCAAAGAGAAGGTTCTGACATAATTTTACAAGAGTGGGCTCTCGCAAGCCCATCCTTGAGATCTACACCCGCCAGTAAGGCCGCGCAATGTTCGGAGGTGGCAATGCCTTCGACTTGAACCCAGTAAGTCTTCTTCAATTTGTTCTTTGGGTGACTTATTTTTGCTTGCAGTGCGCCGTTGTCAGTCAACAGCATTAGACCCTCAGAGTCATAGTCTAGGCGACCTGCAGGGTAGACGTCTGGAATTTCTATAAAGTCAGCAAGTGTTTTCCTCTGGGATTGATCAGTAAACTGGCTCATTACCTGAAACGGTTTATTGAAAATAATCAATTTAGGCAAAATAGCCTCCGCAAATTGCCATTATAGAATAAAAGCTGCTACAAAATAGTGCATAACCTATGTTAATATTGTGTCATTAGGTAAATTTTTTACAAAACTGCCTTTCTTTACGACTAAATTGATCATTATCCACGGAGATAAACATGGGTTACAAGCACATCAAAGTTCCACAAAGCGGTGAAAAAATCACGGTTAATTCTGACTTTTCAATCAATGTTCCAAATAATCCAGTCATTCCGTTTATCGAAGGTGACGGTATTGGTGTTGATATAACCCCTGTCATGGTGAAGGTCATTGATGCTGCGGTAGAAAAAGCCTACGGTGGAGAGAAAAAGATTTCTTGGATGGAAGTGTTTTGTGGTGAGAAGGCAGCGGAACTCTATGAGGGAGATTGGTTCCCAGCAGAGACACTAGAAGCCGTTCAAGAATACATCGTATCGATTAAAGGTCCCTTGACTACACCGGTTGGCGGCGGTTTTCGCTCGCTTAACGTGGCGCTTCGCCAAGAGCTTGATTTGTTTGTTTGCCAGCGGCCTGTGCGTTGGTTCACTGGCGTTCCTTCTCCTGTTAAAGAGCCAAACAAAGTGGATATGTGTATCTTCCGTGAGAACTCTGAAGATATTTACGCAGGCATTGAGTGGAAAGCTGGCAGCCCAGAAGCGACAAAGGTTATTAAGTTCTTGCAGGATGAAATGAGCGTTAGCAAGATTCGTTTTGATACCAACTGTGGTATCGGCGTTAAGCCTGTTTCAGAGCAGGGCACTAAGCGCCTTGTAACTAAGGCCATCCAGTATGCAATTGATCAAAACAAGCCTTCTGTAACATTGGTACACAAGGGTAATATTATGAAGTTCACCGAAGGTGCTTTCTGCGACTGGGGTTATGAAGTAGCTCGTGAGTCATTTGGCGGCGAGCCGCTTGATGGTGGGCCATGGCACGTGGTCAAGAACCCAAATACTGGCGCAGATATAGTCATTAAAGATGTCATCGCAGACGCTATGCTTCAGCAGATTATCCTGCGTCCAGATGAGTACAGTGTTCTTGCTACGCTAAACTTAAATGGCGACTACATTTCTGATGCGCTGGCTGCTCAGGTGGGCGGTATTGGTATCGCACCGGGTGCTAACCTTTCTGATGATGTCGCAATTTTCGAGGCTACTCACGGTACAGCGCCTAAGTACGCAGGCCAAGACAAGGTTAACCCAGGCTCACTTATACTCTCCGCCGAGATGATGTTACGCCACTTGGGGTGGGCAGATGCCGCTGACCTCGTTATCAACGGAATTGAAGGCGCAATTAATGAGAAGAAAGTAACCTATGACTTTGAGCGGCTTATGGACGACGCAATTTTGATGTCTTGCTCTGAGTTTGGCGATGCTATGATCGAGAATATGTAATTCTATAGCTGACCCTATGAAGCCCGGCCTTAGCGCCGGGTTTTTTTATGCGTGAAGCCTGAGGTTAAGATCAGAATAATTTGGTTTAGTCGTCTCGTTCGTATGCCTTGCGCATTCTTTTAACTTTAAGTAATGCCATCCAATACGCTAAAACCCCGAATAAGACTGACCCAACTGCCTGACCGATCAACACACCATGTGCCTGCCAGTAGTAGCTGCCAAGCATCACAAAAGGAATGGTACCGATGGTCGCTTTACCGACACTAAGCGTGCTCGCTATACGGGGCGAGTTAAGGTTATTAAAGGTCGCGTTCGCGGTAAATAGCATACCATTAAATACAAAAGTAATTGCTAAGTACGTACAGAATAAACTAACAATATCAGCAGCTTGAAAGTTTAACTTAAATGCATTTATAACAAAATCTTGTACAAGCCATAGAAGCGCAGACACGCCAGTACAGAACACTACCATGATCAATAGTGAGTCGCTCAAGGTGCGCTCAATACGATCCCACTGACGGGCTCCAAAGTTTTGCCCGAGTATCGGACCAATCGCCCCCGAAAGGCTAAAAACAAATCCAAAGCAGACTGGCGTAAGTCGCCCAAGAACAGCATATCCAGCCACATAACTACTCCCATATACTGCGATGGCTGAGGTTACATAGGCATTTCCAAGTGGCGTTGCCATATTTGTGATAATCCCAGGAAGCGCGATATGCAAAATAGGGCGTAAACAGGACTTAAAGCTCGCTATCGTGGGTATTGTCAGTAATCGATGTTTGTAATGTACCCGATATAAGGCATAGGTGAATACCGCCAAACGCGCGAAAACCGAAGCTATAGCCGCACCAGTAACGCCAAGCTCTAAACTAAATATTAGAATAGGATCTAAAATGGCATTAACAACGCCACCCGACAGAGTGCATAACATAGCGCCCTTGGCGTCTCCTACCGCTCGTAAAACAGCGCTGGCTCCTAATCCCACAGCAAGCAGGATTGCTGCAGGTAGAACGATCTGCAAATAATCTTTTGCCACCGCGGCTACATTACCTTTCGCGCCAAGCCAATATAAGAGCTGGTCGAGGCTTAACATGATTATAGTGACTGTTAAAACACTTACGATCGCTGCAATGATTAAAACATTGATAGCGAATTGCCTAGCTTTTTCTCGATCTTTAGCTCCCAGTGATCTCGATACTAAAGCTCCAGCAGCAATGGATGTGCCGATAGAAATAGAGGTTGCCAAAAACGTTAGAGTGCTTGCAAAACCAACAGCGGCAACTAAAGCAGGGTCACCTAAAAGGCTGATAAACCACATGTCTAGAAGATCGACCATAAATATTGACATCAGTCCAAACGCACTGGTGCTGGCCATCACAATAATGTGGCGCATCAGAGAGCCTTGAACGAATTTCGCAGTGGTAGTCATAAAGTTCCGGCGCTGAAGTCTTGTTCGATTAGCAGAAGAATAGTGTCACTAAGTATCCAGCAAGATATTGTATACTAAATAGTGACGATCCCAGATTACAATGACTAAGAAAACGACTAAATACGAACTGTGGGATAGTCTCTGCAACCCAGTCGCGTTAGACTGGTTTTGGAGGAGTTGAGCCTGAATTACAAGGGGAAACGATGCTAACTATATTCCGAGACTTGAGCGTTATCATGCTCTTGGCCTTTGCTCTGCTTTGCGGTGGCTGCGATTCACAAGATGATCAGTTGGCTCTCATGAAAGCCCCTGTCTTTATTTCTGCGTCTTCTCCAGCGGAGGTCAGAAATCAGATAGCAAAGTTGCCGATAGATGATGTCTGGTGGAACGTTTACGGTAAAGATCAGGCCTGGAATTTCAAAAATCTTCATCGGTTTATGCCTACGGTTAACATCTACCGCGACGGCCAAGTGCGAATGCTGACCCAACGTCCTCTGAGTGCCATACCCAATCAAATGGTAGATACACCGAATGGGATAATGGATTTTAAGGGCTTTTTGGATAGCGAAGTGTCCACTACTATGAGTATCGTTATTTTGCACAAAGGTGAGGTGGTCTTTGAGTACTATCCTAATCAAGAACCCTATGAAAAGCCTATTTATTGGTCTGTTACCAAGGCACTAGTGGCAGCATTGGTGGGTATTCTGGCCGATCGCGGGCAGGTAGATATTACTCTGCCCATTAGCTACTACCTACCGCGCTTAAAAGACTCAGATTACGTAGATATTACCGTGCGTAACCTTCTCGACATGTCCACAGGGGTAGATTGTCCTGAAGAGTACTTTGATCAAAGTTCCTGTTATTACCAATACTCAGTGACTATTGGTGATGGCTACTGGACACAAGATTCACCGGGCAGCCCCTACGACATGCTTGCTACCCTAAAACCCGGCATAGAGGCGCCTCAGGGTACTCAGTACCAGTATTCAGGGGTTAATGCGTTTATTCTGAGTTGGCTAGTAGAAGACATCATGAACATGCCATTTCAAGATGCCGTGAGTAAAGAGATTTGGGGCAAAATGGGCGCAGAGTCAGACGCCTCCATATTGGCGCCACGCTACGGTGTACCGATTGCACACGGCGGTTTACTCGCTCGTTCCCGCGATGTGGCGAGGTTTGGACTGTTATATACTCCCAGCTACACTAAAATTAGCGATAAACAGATTATTTCTGACCGCACGATTGACCTTATTCTTAATGATAAAAACGTCAATCTAACTATCGGTACTAATAAGGCAGGGCAACTACCATCGGATTTCTCTCATTCTGGGTATCTTTGGGATGCGGTATACACCAACGATGATTTTTATCGTGGTGGCTGGGCAGGACAGGGATTGCTCATTAATCCGACTAAAGACATCGTTGCCGTTTATACCGGCTATGCTATCGACGCACAGGAGTCACAGCCAGACTTGCTACCTATACTTAGACAGGTACTAAATACCGTATTTCCCAGCCAATAGGACTAGGCATAAAACCATGTTTAAAAAGCTATTTAATACAACAATCGGCCTTGCACTAGGCGGTGGCGCAGCAAAAGGTGTAGCGCATATTGGTGTCTTAAAAGCACTTGAGGACGCGGACATAGAGGTAGACTACATAGCTGGAACCAGCGTCGGAGCGATGATAGCCGCTCTGTATGCTTTTAAGGTCGACGTAGAGACCATAGGCAGCCTAGCGCGGCGCTTAACGATGTCAAAGGTTACCTCGTTTAAGCTAAACAAGACCGGCTTTTTTAGCACAGAATCCCTCAGAGAGCTGATGCTTGAATATGTGGGGGATGTTGCTATTGAAGATGCGGCAATTCCATTATCGATTGTCGCAACTGATATCAATAGCGGTGAAGAAATCGTACTCACCTCTGGGTCTGTCGTAGACGCTGTTTGTGCTTCTGCTGCTATACCTGGCATATATATACCGGTAGAAATTAATGGTAGGACCCTTGTGGATGGCGGCTTAGTTCAAAATGTACCCATAGAGGCTCTTCAAACTGCCGGAGCTGGTGTAACCATTGCAAGCCACCTCAATAGTGTCAGTCACTACCAAGAGATAAGCCATGTACTTGACGTAATGCGCAATGCCTTCGAAATAGCAGTGAGCCAGCATACTCAGGATCAGTTAAAGGAAGCCGATTTGTTAATCTCAATGGACCTTAGTGACTTTAGTTTGCGTGACAACACTGCACGGTATGATGAGCTTTTTAATATTGGTCATCAAGCCGCGACGGTTCAATTGACCAAATTAGCGTGGTATAAAAAAACCAACCTATTTTTATATATAGGGAGAATGATGCGAGAGCTAGCACCCTTTAAACTTCCCGAATTCATAAGGCGAGCACTGAACAAAACAGGGGTATAAGCTAAACCAAAGCCGTTTGATACAACGCGTATTTTTTACTTTAAGCTAAAGTGATTGTGCTAACCCGCAAATTATACTCGAACTTGTCCTCTGTCGGGGCTCAATTAACCTCTAAAACTAGAGTTTGTCCGCAATTATTCTGATCATAGGCTATGTTAAACATATGCCTATCGATTATTTTCATATAATCACACCGCCAGTCGTTGCTTATGTTAACCATTTGCATGTGCCAGACATAGGCGGTCCAGAATCAGATGATCGCTACAAGATCACGATCTTAGTCAACAAGCAGGACAGCGCTTGTATCAAGGCGATTGTTGATGCCAGTCACGCTGCCGCGCGGTTGGAATGGCCTGTTTCCTGGGATCAAGCGTTAAACATGCCGTTACATAATGGCATTGACAAGTGTGCCAGCTGGGACCAGTTAGCGGATTATTTGATGTGCACATTCCACAGTTATCATCCGCCATTATTACAGATGCCCGATGGCAGTATCATGCCGCGCTCAATAGAAATCCCAATCGGCGCTTCTGTCCGAGTATTTGGAGCCATGGGGGGTTGCATTGTTAATGGTGAAAAGACCATAGACTGCTATCTTAGTGGAGTCCAACTGTTGGGTAGTTCACCAATGGCTATAGAGAAATCCACGGTATATGAGCGATTTGAGCAGTTAATCGATCGTTATTTACCATGGAGGTAACTGTATTAAGCTATGTAATGCTGGGCTTTCTGATGCTGGCGGGGGCTGCAACGTTGCGACTGCATAAAACCACCGCCTTCGGCCAGCTAGCTAATAATCAGGTCCTGTTGTTTTCGATGATTTGTACCTTATTTTCGGGAGTACTAATTGTTTTTTGGTTCTACCTGTTTTGGCTTTTTGTCAGCATCGGCTATGGTCTTGCATTGGTACTGCTAGCGTGGCTTTTGAGCGCGTCACTGAAGTCGATTCACTATCAGTCAACGGTGTGGGCATTATTGCTCGTCGGTATTGTTGGAACACTCTTAATGCAGGTTCTTTTTTTCATCGACTATTATCCCTTGGCATAAATATTCTAAAGTCAGATAGGTCAGGGCGATCTAGGTCTCTTTTTTTGACCGTGGGAGAGTGGTGACTACATCGCCCTCGTTAAGACGCTGATCAATCTCTTCGATCGACATATAGTCCAGGTCCCAATGGTTACAGATATCATTTCTGTATCGCGTATGGTTCTTCTCGGTGGAATCTGAACTTTTCCGATTGAAATATTTAAGTAATCGTTGGCTTATAGACATCGTTTTAGTTTACCGGATATTTGACTCATGGTCATGCCAAATTCCATGTCATTTTTGCTCAACACGCTACCGGCATCTTAGGCAGCCGACATGAAACACGCCGAAATCACCCGAAGTATCAGCGCATACACAAATAACAAAGCGAACTAAGTGGTGCTGAAAGCTGACACGCCAAGAAAGTCTGCCTTGCCTAAATTGACACCATTATGGCGCAAGATGTTATACGCAGTAGCAACATGGAAGTAGAGGTTAGGTAGGGCCCAACAGTTAATATAGTCGGTGCCACTGAAGATCAATTCATGAGGTCCGGCTTGCATGACGATTGTGTTACCGTCCGAACCTTCTATATGTTCGGGCAAAATACT
>Ga0209092_10001277_pt1 | contig 24923 bp, 14 predicted proteins | sample FraStrMetagenome_FD_187446 | JGI IMG/M metagenome (GOLD analysis project Ga0209092, IMG submission 187446) | Marine eukaryotic phytoplankton communities from Arctic Ocean - Fram Strait ARC3M Metagenome (SPAdes) (version 2) | ecosystem: Environmental > Aquatic > Marine > Oceanic | place: Fram... | reverse complement strand
CCAACGAATATCGGACTTGCTTGTGGAGCATTGTCAGTCCTGAGATATCGTGCCGCCGGTGATTTCGCCATCGAGTTCGTCTCTCGTGCGTAATTTCGTGCTCTGCACCTTAGTACTTTAGTCAAATCCTTTGATAAAGAGTAGTACAAAATTGCTATCTTGAAATTCACAACCTAAATTAGCGTACGTATTATAATACACGAATCACATCATTATTATTATTATATTCAAAAATGCTCGCAGCCGTATAACGTTGATTCAGACTTCTGTATTGGGTGAATCCTCAATCTTTCCAATGCCTATGATGGACAAGACAAATAAAGACTCGATTCAAAAAGAAAAAATAGCAAATGGAAAGGAAATATCTCTAGAAAAGCATAGAAAATTCCTTAAGAAAAAAGAGCTCCAAAGAAAGATCAAGCAACGAAAAGATCTGCAAAAATCTTGGATTCTGGCTCATTCTCATTTTGCGACTGATATTGATAGTTCGCCAAACCTGTCTTTACATGATATTCAGCAGTTTCAATTTAGAAAAAAGAGGAAAAAGATTTACAACCAAACCTGTTCAGCACAAGAAAAAATTTCATCTGAAATAGTGAAGTCAAACGATAAGGATGAGATCGGAAATTCGCTGATAATAAATAAGTTGCTCGAACCATACTTGAATCTGAAGGAAGGTTCAAATCTGTCGAAGAAAACGAACGATGAAAATCAACAGATGTTTATTGCCGAAGGAACAGAGATAGTAAGACTATTGATTCAACAATACACCAGGAAAAAGAAATATAGTGTAGAATTGTGCTCAATTCTTGTGAAACCCTGCGCATTATTTGATGAGCCTGTAAAACTAATTCAAGATGTAGAGGAAGCAATATCTTGCAAATCCAATAGATTAGCAGAAGAAAAGAAACAAAGTAAGGGAAAACCAAAACCAAATCTACCATTTCATATAATGATCGGTTCAGAGGACACTCTAAGTGCAATTGCAGGTTTTCATATTTGTCGCGGTGCAATGGCATGCGGAAAAGTCCCCCAAAAATATACTGAAACATGGTTTTGGAAAGATTTTCTTGTTGAGAATAACAAATATACTTGTACTACCAACGGAAGTATGAAAAGGGACTATAATTATTTAAATGGTGGAAAAAAATCTATCAGAATTCTCGCCCTTGAACGGATCTCAAATACAGCCAATTTGGGATCAATGATACGCTCATCTACTGCGTTTGGAATAGACATTATTTTATTGAGTGAAAATTCTTGTGACGCTTGGTATCGTCAATCCGTTAGAGTTAGTATGGGACACGTTTTTACTATTCCAATTGTTCGGGTTCACAATTTAATTCAGGCAATACAACGCATGCAAAGAATATATTCAATAAAATCTTACGCCTCAGTTGTCGTTCCTGATAAAATTATTGACGAAGATGCAAAAAACAATCCTAAGCCTTGCAAGTCTGACGTTTGTATCCTAGAAAATTTGCCAAAAGGCTCAGTATCGAGTAAATGGTGCTGTGTTATGGGCAACGAAGCGAATGGATTATCAAATGAAGTCATAGAAGCTTGCAATGAAAAAATAACTATTGGCACTTCTGAAGGAGTAGACTCTTTGAGTGTACAGGTTGCAACTGGTATTTTACTGCATGGCTTATGCGAGAGGGAACAAAAATGATAGTAATATCTATGCCTAATAATAAAAATTAAAATATAATTGAAATTGTAATTTATATGAGAATTACACAAAATGGAATAAATACAGTGTGAGATATCCCCTAAAACCAAGCTTGTTCCGAAAACAATGTCAAGTAATACAATTTTTTTTATCAAAACGTTTTGCGAAATTTTTTTGATGATAATTAATGATACGGTACTGACGCAAGATAGAAAAGCTTCTTTGGCCTCTTTTTTGATTCAGAATCAAAAAATGTGAACGTTCATTCAGAAAGAAATACATAAGACATTTAATTAGACCAATCTGCGTTACAGCGACGCACTTAAAAGCTAAAATACTGCTCAATCCAAACTAGCTGAGAGAAGAGGAAGGTCTTGAGTTGTATATTCTTGACACTTTCAATCAGCACAGAATAATGTTTCCACATAGATAAAAAAGGGCATTTTAATTCATAACCCATTTTTGTAGCCAATCTTTGTTAAAACGTTCATTTATGTCCATATGGATGGTGTCAAAAATAATTCACTTTGCGCCTTGCAATTTAGTTGAATGAACCTAATCCTATAGATGGTCTTCATTTTTATTATCCAGTTTTTCATTTAATCTATATACCTTGGCAAATCTATTTAAACCAAGGTCTGAAAGCCTCTCAAATGTAAATCTTAGCTGGAACAACAGCAGTATCTTTCTTTATTTGCATTGGTATTTTTATTACTTTTGGAGCTGAAGCTTATATTTCTCCCAAACTTTCAAATACTACGTGCATCGTGGTAATCAAGAACCATACTCTGCTGTACAAATATCCTCCAGTCTGCAGTAAATACATTTGCAACAAAAAGTGGTTTAATTATTATAAATTAAGTATGAATTTAGTTAGGAAAATACACGCTCTATTTACGCGTTTCAAAATAAATTACCCTAGACATACGAATCAAATACCAGTTAGATCATTGGACAACCTCATAAATATAGAGATAGTCATTCTCTCTAACTGCCTTGAAGCAGACAGAAACAATGAGCGAACACTCGCGGCCAGCACCGGCCTTTACCAACAGTACAAATACATCGCTGCCCGTGGTGAATTTAACTAAAGAGAATAGAAATCAAAATAATGCAACTTCTATATTGGCTAACTCCAATCCTGCACCTGCACCAGCACCTACACCTGTACCTGCACCTACACCTACACCTGTACCTGCACCTGCACCTGCTCCATCTTCTCAATCTGTCGATGAATATGCTGTTTTAGAAACACTATTTCGGAATGAAATTAATATGATGGATTCCTATTATGGATTTACTGGTGGCGGTTTGCTTAATAATGGTGATATAGACGCCTTAATTGAAAACAATACGCATCCCAACAATAACTTTGGTAACACACAAAGTTCAAACGGTAGTAGAAATTCTAACGGTACCTCTCATGCCCCCAAATTTACACCTACACCAGGAGCTAATAATGACCAAAATCAAACTAGCAATAATAATCAAAACATAAATGCAACAAGACGGCCAGGCTCAAATAATATTGATGTTGATCAACACGCTCGTCTCCTTGGCACAACTTCTATCCCTAATATGAATAATCAATCCAACAATACCAACCCGACGAAACCCGCGATGAATCGACCAGGATTGGTTCATCCCAATTCTAGCTCTATGCAACATAATTCAATTCAGAACCAACAGCATCATCAACAGCGTCCTCCTCAACAAAATCATCAGAATCAGCAACAAAATCAACAACAACAGCAGCCCCCAATTCAGCATCAGCAAGCATCTCTTCAACATCAGAAGCAACACCAACATCAACCATTGCCCTCACCACAGACATCAATGCAAAAAAGCCAAACCCACCCTCATAACATGTCAAATTCTCTCACGAATCAATCCCATCATGGGCACACAGTTGGACCTAAGCCTGTTGTATTCAATCAACAAATTCAGCAAAATGGCCAAATACAGATAAGCACTCAACCGCATCAACCGCCAAAGCCAAATGGACAACAAAAACACAGTCTGCTTGGCCAGGCGCAACAAAATTGGTCCTCTTCAGCCCTTCCTCAAATGCAAGATCTTTCTAAAATAGACAATAACAATTCTGTTGGAAATCAAATCCCTTCACAACCGGCGCTTCCTAATCAAAATCAACCTCATTCCCATCAAACTCATTTTCCCTCGCATTCTCATCAAAATCACCTATCAGCTCCAATGTTAGCTCAACCCCCAAAACAACAAACAAGCAGCCACCCCCAACATCAAAATCATTCTCAACCCCCACAGCGACACTTGAATCAAATGCAACACCCATTACCTGCACCTATGCAACATCGAGCACCTCTTAGTAGCCCAACTTTACAACTTTTATCTCCGCCACAACAAATTCAATCTGGTTCGTTTCAACAACAAAATCAATCACGTCCACCGCAACAGAAACAAAACCAAATGCATCACCAAAAGCCCCAGCAACCACGTCCAATACAACAGACTTATCAAATACAAAACAAATGTAATCAACATCAACAATATCACCCACAAGTCCAGCAACTGCGTCAACCTCCTCAACTTCAGCCACCACAACAATATCAAAATAAGCAAAAACCTCAACAATCTAATCATCAACAGCAACACGTTCCTAGCCAACAATCACATCAACCGAACAATATGAAACCGAACCAGCAGTATCAACCTCAACCGCAATTGCAACAAAAGCCTCAACTACAACCTCAGCTTCAGTCACAACAAAACTCACAAATGCAACCTCAATATCAAGTGCAACAACATCATCAACAACAAAAAATGCCACAGTATATACCACAGCAAAACATACAGCAGTCGCAACCAATTCAATCGCCACAGCACGTGCAGAAGAATCAACAAAATAATATCCACCCTCCTCAACCGCAGCATCAACAAAAGCCTTACCCGAATCAAAACCAGATGCAATCTTCTCAAATGCCACCAAGACTGCATCAAGTGCAGCCAAATCATCATTATCAACAGCAACAACAATCACATCCTCCTCAGCAATTTAAAGGTCGACAACAACAGCAACAAGCACAATCACACCAGCCCCATAATGTTCCGCCGCAGAATAATTCCCAATCCCAAATTCCAACCCAGAATATGCCACAATATCAAAGGAATCAACATCGTCCACCAGCACAAGGATATAAATCTGGAACAATAAATCAATACCCCCACATGAATAACAATCAACAACATCTTCAACAGCCGCATTTGATTCAAAGTTCCAGCAACAATAGACCTGTACAATGTACTGTGCCTCAAAAAGTAACTAAAACTCCAAATGACCCCCAGCATGAGCAGCGTGCACGCCAGCTTGTTTCACAGTTTGCGAGTCTTGCGACCCAGCTAGGAATTGCCCTCCCTGAATCTGTTTTTTCTTCTCTTACTAGAGCTGCAACAATTAGGGAGGTCTCAGGCCAAAATAATGAGTCTAAACTTATTCCAGTACCTATTGGAAAGAATGGTGTAAAGTCTTCTGATCATGTACAAGGAACCGATACAACAACTAGCTCAAAAGCAGTTCCATCAAGGCAAAATGTAGTATCAAATCAGAATCTATTAGCAACTCCTTTGACAAATGCATCTAAAACTGTGGAGACTAACGTGGTAAACTCTTCTTCAACTCAAGGATCTGGGGCAGCATGCCCTCCTGGAGTTCAAAATGCATTGAAAAATTCCACAATAAAGACATTAGAAGAAACTGCCAATGCTGCTATTGCAGCAATATCTTCATCTAAAACTCAGCCATCTGGAGATACTAATACCGCCAAAGATCCTAGCAGTGGTGAAATCGTACCTTCTCGCACCCAATCCTACACCCGAAAGCGTAAGCGTCCCCGTCTAGAAGACTGCATGCAAAAATTGGCTGTATTACGAAATGAGAATGAGACTCTTAAACGGCATTTAGATATAGTCGCAAATAAGACACAAAAGTTCGATATGGAGCGCAAGCAAACAGAGCAACAGTTGAGAGAAATGGTAAAGAACGGTGCCATGCCAGAAAAAATGAACGTAATTTTGGAAAAATTTACTCGTATGTACTCTGACTTTGGTCAACACAGACATGATGAACTGAGTTTCCATTTAGGACAACTTGAGAAGTAAGTTCACTTTTATGAATTTTGTAAGAATGAATGACGTTTTTTAAATATTTGCTTTCATTTCCTATTCTAAATGTAAAGGCTCGCAGTTCCTACTAATTTCACAAAGATGGCTCTTTGGACTCTTGGACAAAGTAACGACTTTTTCGTCAAGCCAAAGCGTAATGCTATATCAGGGATTTTGATGGATGAATTGAATATAACACCAATCCAAGGTCGGAAAATCATTGAGCAAAGGGAAACAATCAAATCTATATGCGGAAATATAAAGCAAGCACTGTCATTGTTGACAGCTCTCAATGCATTATGCGAACATAAGCAAAGTGTTTTTAAAGCAAGGATGACGAAATGCAAAGAAATTTTGACCCCTTTGCAAGTGTGCAAACTTCTCATTTGGATCGACGATAATTGGGGACTATTGGATCAAGTTTGTCCAGGATGGGGAGCAGAGCAAAGGGTCAAGAATAAGAGTATAGAAGTTGAGACATCTGTATCTGTAAGTGCGAAAGATCTGACCGTTTCAGATGGTGGTGCAAATTTTGAAGAAGAATTGGTCAAATTACAGGAAATCGGAGCAGGAGACGAATCTGATGATTCTTCCGCAGCGAGCTAAACTTTATGCGTGAAATTTATCGCAGATGTCCCACTGAATCAACCATTTAGAGAGGGTTTTTCTCAGTTGGACATGGTTATCATTATCAAACATATAAATTGGAATTCGACCATGAGCGTATAGATTGCAATTGTTTTTGTTTTCAAAGCAAAAATAATAATAACATAATTAACAAAATGGAATACAATATTTGTTTAATCTTACATTATTTTTTCTTTTCAGCTTTGTTTTGCTTCGCTAAATTTTCGTACTTTGTCCTGGTCTCGGTGTCACAATTTTTCCACATTTTTGCAAGCTTCTTTACTGTTTCTCCAAATGTCAACTTATTTCCTTCATCATCCAAAACGTACTTCCGGTTATCAGAGCAAAATATCATGTGTGCGGATGGACTTCTTTTCCCTTGATTTTTTTCGTTCGATGTATTCATTTTGCCCGTGTGTTGTAATGGAAGTATCTTTTGCGTTCTACAAGCTTCTTGTTCTTCGAGATACCTTATTTTGTCTTTCGCTGCTAAGTCTCGATACCTTTTGCTGAGTTTAGGATTGCATTTTGTCGATGACCACAATCTAGATAATTCTTTTGAAATATCTGCAAGTTTCGAGGTTTTGGGAAGACTCTTCATCACATCTGCTCTCTTTTCAGAACAGAAGAACATGTATGCTGAAAAAGGCCTTTTTGGACTTGTCAAGGATCTTCTTGGTCTCTTTGAAAGTCCCTTTACATTACCTACATACTCTGATGAATCTTTATTGATTATTGTATCACATCTTGCTTGCCATTCTTGTTTCTTCTTTTCATATTTTTTCTTTTCTTTAGCAGCAATGAGATCATATTGCTCTCTCTTTTGTTTGTCATCGCGAATTTGTGCCCACATCCGAGAAATATCTTTTGAAGTTTCAGAGAATGTTTTTCCTTCTTTACTAAATTCAGTTCTTTTTTCAGCGCAGAAATGTAAGTAGGCTGATAGCGGACGTTTAGGAGGAGGAGAACAATCCAAACCATTTTTCTCCTTTGCATTCTTTTTACTTTTTTTATTTGCTGTTGAGGAGCTCTTTTCTTGTACTATATTCCATGCTATATTTAGTGGTATAAGTGATGGATCATTTCCATATTCGTCTGGTAATTTCGCATGAATTTCTTTCCATTTGATATAATGTCCATACCGCCCTTCTTTTACAAGCACTTGAGCTCCTTTCTTTTCCCCGAGTTCAGCTAGGGTTCCTTTACGACTTTCTGGAATGCGAAAATTATAGAAACGATGAGATTTGAATAGTGAAAATGCGTGCCGAACACAATAAGTTCTTACTTGATATCTTATTTATGATCCCTTCTTGCACAAGATCAATAGCCTGTTCTTGACTTATGGTTAGCACAAAATGACTTTCATTTGAAGGTAAACTGATGTAGCTGGAATTGTATCTAAGAAAAGGTCCGTAACGACCCAAACCAGCTTCAATATTCTCCCCTTTGTATTCACAGACTTGTCTTGGTAAGGATGCATACCCAACACTTTCATCAAAGCTCAAACCAAACGTCTCTATGAAATTAGTTGAATTTATATTTAAATTGCGTCCCCCCATGCCACCAAACGCTCGTGGCAGAGAATGTGTACTTATTGGTGGAAAATCCTCGTCTCCAAGCTCTAAATAAGCCCCGAAACGACTTATTTTGAGCCGAATACATTGTTGAGTTGACGGATGCTCTCCTAAAAGGACCCCATTCACCTCTTTCGCAATAACTAACGACTTCAAAGATTTGCTCGTTATCTTTGTGAAATCAGATGCCATTCCAAGGGGCAATGAAGTAGACATTGACGGGTTTCCTGAGTTCGAAGCAAGATTTTTGATGAATGGACCCCAGGGACCAACAAATAAACCGAACTCAGTTTTCGAAGAGGAAAGTGTTGGGAGATAAGCTCTTTTAGCTTCGTCTGATGATACATTTTTATCTATGTAATTGACCAATGAGGCAAGACCATTAGGTCCGTTGTAGTACTCCCCGAGATACATTCGCATCATTTTTTTGGCTTCACCTAGGTCTTTGTCACATTTTGCTATGCTATCCAAACGATCTTCCATCATTGACGTAAAGGAAGGATCTATAAAATCATAGCAATACTTCTCAAGTAATGAACAAACAACGAAAGCAGTCAAGGAAGGAACAAGTGGCCCTTGGCCAGTCCCAATAAATTCTCCGAAAGAATCAAAAGCATTTTAAGTTAGACTAACAAAGATCCTAGACATACTGACAAAGAATTAACTTACCATCACCTCCAGCCGCCCTCCTAGCGCATAATTTATCTTTGGATTGATATCGCTTCTTTCCCCGGCCGCTTACGGCAATGTCACTGGTAGCAGCAGTCGGAGTGCCAACATAAGAACATTTTCTTAAAGCAGAAATAATATTCGCATAAGTACTAGGACGGCCCACGCCTATTCGTTCCAATTCTTTGATAAAACCAGCCTCTGAATATCGAGAGGGCGGTTGAGTATTATGTGATACTGCAGTTAGATTTGTAGGAAGTAATTTCTGTCCTTGACATATTCTTTCTGGGAGTGTATTATCTAAATTCATACGTTTGGTCCTGTATAGACTTGTGTAACCTGGAAAAAGTAATTGGCTACCACTGGCCCGGAAAATAAGTTCATCGTCTCCAACTGTCCCAGAAATCGTAATGGATGTCTGATTCAAAATTTGGGACGACATCTGGCTAGAAATTGTACGTGCATATATTAAATCATATAGTCTAATAGCTGCGTTTGAAAACACATTTGATGATTGTTTTGAGGATAAAATGGAAGGATGAACAAAATTGTTCTCATGAAGAGCAGGCCGTATTGCTTCATGAGCTTCTTCAACGTTTTTCCTTCCTTTTTTTGTTTGTGGCAGTGATTTTCTGCAATCATTCGCAATATATTCGTCACCGTACATTTCTGATACGACGTTTCTAATTACTTGTGCTGCCTCTGTTGAGAGATTAGGATTATCTGTCCTCATGTATGATATATATCCAGCTTCATATAAAGATTGTGAGCATGACATTGTCTCTTGAGCACTCAAGCCAAGCTTCCTGCTTGACTCTTGCTGGAGAGTAGATGTGATAAAAGGAGGAGGAGGTGCCTTTGATCGACAGCTGGTTTTTATGGAACGAATAGCCCATGAAAAATTATTCCTTTCATGAAAAATGAAAATGTTAGGTCCAAAATGTATAAAGTAAAAAGTTTCTGTGCTATTCATGTTCTTACAAACCTATATGTTTTTCATTTTCATGGAATTTCTTCATGAACTCATGCACTTTCTCCTCAGACAAATGTAATACATTTTCTTTTCCTTCTCTGATAGTTCCAGTGTCATTAAAGTCTTTTCCAATTGCTATTCTTTGCTCATTGACCTTAACAAGAGCTGCTTTCAAGGTTTGCGTTCCTTCTCCATCTTCAACAGTTTCAAGTCGAAACTCAGCATCCATACCCCAATATTCTGCAGCTTTGAATTTCATTCTTGCAACCTCTCTATCGACAATTAAATTTAATCCTACTGATTGCACTCTACCTGCACTCAAACCTTTCGCTATTTTTTTGCAAAGAATAGGGGACATTGAAAATCCCGCCAATCTATCCAAAATACGCCTTGTTTCCTGCGCAACCACCAGATTCATGTTGATATCTCTTTGAATGTATTTATCATTACTTTTCTTATTTTGAATATCTTCAATAAGAAAAGCATCCTTGATTGCCTTGTTAGTTATTTCGTTAAATAAAACTCTTTTATATTTTTGCTGGATATTTCTTCTCCCTCTCCTTCCATCTCCTAACAATAGCACTTCCTTTAAATGCCAAGAGATCGCCTCACCTTCGCGATCATTATCTGTTGCAAAAATAACTTCTTTGCAACCATTTGAGATTTTACATTTTTCTTCGAGATTTTTTATCACTTCCTTCTTTTGACTCAAAAATACATATGTTGGATCAAAAGAGTTATCGGAAGTTCTAATCCCTAATACTTGGTTTTCTTTTCTATTTTGACAAACACCTACTGATTGAAGTTGCTTTGAATTTTTTGGCAAATCACGAATGTGACCTTTACAAGAATCTACTAAATAAGGAGTAGAAAATGGTGCTAAATCCTTGTTTAAAATTTTTTCTAACGTTTTCGCTTTTGAAGGAGATTCCACAATTACAAGACGATATGGAGAAACGTTTCCACTAATGTGACTGGAAGTAGCCGTCGAAAGTGCTGAAATCTTCTTTGCAACGAAATGCGTTCTAGATGGTACTGATAAAAAAGATTCTTTCACCAGTGAAAAAGAACAATACTGATTTGTTTCTTTCTTGTTTATCTTTGTCTCAATTGAGGGGCTGAATATTTTCGTATGGCTTTTTGTGAAAGCCAAACTTTTATCAGCCAGAATAAAGGCGAATGTTGCAAGGTACTTTATTCTATTTCGCATTGATGACTGCTGTGATGTTGATGAAGGTTTTTTATAATTTCACTACCGTACTTACAGAAATCCGTCCACGCGGAATTCCGGTAATTAGTCCATCATGAAAATTTGCTTCGAGAAATCACTTCTTATCTACAAAGTTACCTTATTTATTCATTACTAATCAGAAACAATCCTATGACAAAAGCGAAGATCCTTATTCTTAAAAGTAATTAAAATACTAAAGCAGACAAAACGTATTCATACTTAATACTCATATGGAAGCGTGAAAGCCCAATCCAGCTTGATTAAAGTATTTTTCAGTTTAAAGGCTCATTGATGCACACTCTAAATGGGTGCGAACAGCTGCTTCTTGTTCCCATACCTCATCATTCTTTTCACTGCCACAAAAAAATTCCTTCAATTTCTTCTCAAAGAGATCAAAATATTTAGTTGGTTCTGCTGGTCCAAATGCATCCGCTAAAACTATGTAGATAACAAAACTTCCAATCGTTGCATGTAAAATGGTCATGAACAGAATCAAGGCAAATTTGCGAAAGAATGTGACTTGACAGAAAAGCATAACAGTTGCCGCAGCTATAGTTGTAAAAGATGCAGCGAGGATCGAGGGTCCCATGTGAATCAATGCGAACTTTGCACGTTCATTTCTTGAAGCAGACCCTTTGCTATGAATATAGGCATGACCAAAGTGTATTACAAAATCACAACTAATTCCAATCAAAATCGAAAAACAAACTGATTCCAAACTGATCCAATGTAAATTGATGAATGAAAGAAAAGTGTAATGCCTGTTAGAATATCAACAAAAGAACGCAAAAGATTTCCCATGAAAGCAAAACTTACAATCCTAAACTCCAGCCAAGCCCAACAAGACTGGCAGTTGTAGCAGCAAGAACATAAAGAATGCATAAGCTTGAAAATAAGGTAAGACTTGGCGATCTAGATGAAAGTAAGACAACAACTGTTGAGAATGCTAGAGCAATGCCTGCTGCTCCAATAGCCGTTTCCAACATTGATGCATTCGTATCATACCACCAAAAAGCAGCAGCGGAATGAAACATCTTATTCACTCCTTTTGGAGCCACATTGCGCTCTATTTCCATCCAGTCCTCAAATGTATTCCAAAATTTATCCATATCTGCATATGGCGCGTCCCAACGTGTTTCCAATTTTATCCTCATCTGAATAGTCTTGACTTTGTCAATCTTTCCTAAAATAGTTTTTTCACCAGTGAGACGACTCCACGAGATTAAGCAATCATCAAAATGTTTTTCGGACATTGGTAAGGAACCTGCATTATCACAAAAAGATAAGTATTCATCAGTAGGAGAATCACTTGCTGATTGTAACTTTAGCCAGTCGTCAAACTGATTGATGTTACATTCGACATCAAAGTTAACAGGGCTAACAAAGTCTTCCATGAAAAGTTTGTCACAAAAATTTAAAAGATAAGTTTGAGCTTCTGTTGTACTAGCACTAAAGTCTTCATCCAATTCCAGCGTTGAAAGAGATTCTGCTCAAATTATAAAATGAGGGAATACGTAAGAATAATTATAATTTAAGAAAGAGGAATGTCTTACATGACACTCACCAACTTCATTGAGTTTTCCAGTATCTGCAGCAATTAGTCCCCACGTGACCCATCCTGTAGTGGATCCGCTGGTAAAGAGCGAAACTGATAACAAATTTGCTTTCCAAAGAAAGTGAAGTTCGAGCACATTGCTTTCAGGTAACAATCTTACGTCTGCTGAATCAGGTAATTTAATCTAAAACAACAAATTGATAAGATCGTAAACTGAAAGTTAATCGTTTTCTTCGGCAATTGCATTGTACTTACATCTAATGCAATCCATAGGCAAATCCCTGCTGCGATACTGCACATGACTACTAGTGGGTAACGAAATTTGTGGAGAAAATAATAGTATTTAGTGAGGATGCGATGGATGAGACTCATCGATTCTTCACTCTCTTCACTCTCTTCCTCTCTTTGCTTCTTGCGTTTCCTTCTGGGCAAATTTTCCTCCTCTTCAGGAACCAAGGATCGAGTGCAACATGCAAACGTTACTAGGCAATTTTTGCTACCTCTCATCAACCAAATATCATAGCGACAAAGTGCGGGGAACACAAAGAGCATATTAAGAAGATAGTTGAACGCAATCATAAGACCACAGAAGAGAGCAAAACAAAATATAGGTGCTACAGGACAAATCAAAGTTGCGAAGAATGCCACGGCAGTAGTTGATGTCGTAAGAAGCATAGCCGAAGCTGCGTCAGGAAGGGCAACTGCAGCAATATCCTCTGTTGAACCTGTTGGATTACTAATTCTCGCATTTTTCCATTTATCGACCGCAACGAATACACCATCTGCACCCAAAGCAGCAGCGACAAAAACTCCAATAAAGTTAAGAAACGGAAAACTGTGGAAAGAAATAAAAACAAGTTCAAGTTCAAAAATATATTGAAATACAGTATGAGTAGCTCATTTGGATATCAATTCCTAACTTACAATTTCAACCTACAGATGAAGTAATAAAAGAAATAAGAAAGAGGTATCGCATAAATCAGCTGTAAGATTCCCATTAAGGTTAACCATAGCGATTTTGTGTGCACGCATATTGCTGCGAAAGTGATGAACAATGAAGTAAGTGCTAGAGTCTGCGAGGAAAGAAGTTATCCGGATTGAACAATGAGGTTTTATTTTATTACAAATAATAAAACATAATGAATTGGTTACGGGGTACTTACCATGTCTGATAGCAACACATTATCAACATAAATTTCGTTCTGAGTTTCCCAGAAAGTATCATACGAAACTCCAAGCACAACACCATCTGTTTGACCGTACTCGTCCCTCATATCATATACTTTTTGATCGTCAGCCTCAAATGTAATGAAATACGAGGAAGTGTAACGTAAAATCTTGTTTCCATTTACACCGAAATTTCCATCAATCATGGTCGGAGAGAAAAGCGAAGGACAGTGTTCGGTTTCACCATATGACGATGTAGTGGGGTCAAATTGATCCAAGACTTCATTGGTGCATTTCACTAAAGAATTAGTGAATTGGTCTTCTATTGGAATATATGCTTGAATGAGTTCTTTGCAAGTCATATTAAATCCATTTAGTTCCGCGCGAAGCGACAAAATAAGCGAGAGAGGAGGAAGACATTGTTCCCCCTCACATCCACCGCATACTCCGTTTTGTTGTAGAGCTTGTTGAGTCTCTTGCTCAGCTTCGCAAACTCTTAAAAGGACTTCCGGTTCTAAAATAGACACTTTCGACAAATCGGCATCAGGTTCTGCCTTGTATACTGCAAAAAGATTGTCCCTAAATAAATCTGAGCCGTAGTACTTTGTTGGATTGCAGGTGCTACCAAAGGGCAAGGACTGCAAACGTCTCAACTCTGCTGTATCTCCAAGATCACGATAACCTATCTGTACGTTGTTTTGAAGGTCTTCCCAAACACTTCCGTCTCTATCTTGAAACAGTTTTTTCCTGAAAAGACTCAAAACCTCGTTTTGCATCTCGCGCATTGAAACAAGAGTTCCTCTACTTCTCCATCCATCGTTATCCACAGCAATAGAAAATTCCCCAAGGCCAATGCCAATATACGACAAAAGAGTGGCGAAAACGAGTGACCCTAACAGAGCCTTCAACGGATGACGCGCAGTGCCTCTAGCGATTCTCTGTGCCAAGGAAAATTCTGGGGATGCTTCATCTGAAAATAAAAAAAACGCAATTTGAAGTAATGTTGGTAAAACAGAATCCAGCTCGTCTTTCCAAAAATTGAATGAATGACTCACTCTGTTCCACGGACCCTTTCTTTGAACTTTTCTTTTTCCGTTTAGTACTAGACGAGGTATTTGCTGCTGTTTCAACCTCACTTGCCATTTTTATACAAGAAAATGGTCAATCTATATTTATAAGCAGAGCACTGAGGAACTTTTCACAAGAAGAGTTTGTTTGATTGAAAAACGAATATTCTGAAACAACTAAATTAATGGAAACAAATTCTTTAATTCTGCTGACAAAGCTATCGTATGGTACTATACGTAATGTACGAAAGAAAAATTTGTTTTCAAAATAAATGTGTGCGATAATTTCACGTTTTTCAATGCCTATCTTATGTATGTATCTACAGGAATATGTTGTGTTAACTTACGCGTACGGTACGGAAAATCGAACAATACAATTATTTAGGGGCAATTCAATCGTATATGACCTGTGTTTTCTTCATCACAATAAATAATACATTTGTTTGTTTGTTCCTGATATGGTTTACAGTGTTTCCACTGGGAAGAGTTTCAAAAACTGTCTTTCCTTATTTGCAAAAGTGAGACGACAATGAAATCAAGAATCGAGTTAGTACTGTTTAGAACAGATGTTGTTTCGAGAATACAATAGAAAAATGCAGTTTAGACCCTGGTAGATAAAATTCCTTCAATTGATGTTTTGATTGGAATGATATTTTATGTGGGAATTAATATCTGCATAGTGGTTAAATTGGGGTATCTTGGATCGAATTTAATGCCATTATCTTTCTTATTCAACTGGCGTGAGCCCACCTTAAAACACACAGTTTTTTCATAACAATCAAAGTAACCACATTTCCAACTGATTTCCTTTTCATTGTCCATTTATTAAGGCCAATTCTCACTTATTTCTAGGATTTTCGTCAGCTCTTCTTGCTCCCTTCCGTATGTGGAGTCGTTGTCCCTACTTTATCGATGCTATTGAGACTATTTTCCTTTCTCGCGTTGAAATGTTTACTCGCTCCTGATGCAACCTTCCTTATGTATAATTACGGTTCCGTCCTTCATTTGTTGATTCCCTATTGCGGATGTTTAGAGCAACCTCGCGGACTGAAGCCCTATCTGTGATCAGTATTTTAGGAAAGCCCTCGCTGAACATCTCCAATCCCAAGCAAATCCCAGTCGCTTCCCCGTGAGCGATATCCGAAGAGTGAGCACCGTATGAATTGGGCAATTTAGCAATTCTCACTAAGATATATTTTCCCATTCACGAGTATTGATGCTTTCCCGCTCCCATAAGTCTGGAATTTATGATTCTTCCTTTCTGGATGGTGATGGTGACTTTGAATAAGATTGATCTTCTTTGATTTTGGACCCATTGGTGGCTATGAATGGAGTAAGATTGGAGTCTTGAAGCATATGAATAATGTCAACATATTTATCATTCAATGTAGATAGGATTTGGATTTCATCATGAATATGCTGTTGGGAAAATATCCAATAGCAATCTGGAAATGTTTCCTGAAGTTTTTGGGAGAAGTTCGCATATTAAATCCACAGCTTGGCATCCTCGGGGATCACCTTGAGCCATCCTGCATTCTGTTTGCTATTTATCCATTCCAAGTAGTCGTAAGAGGCAGACGTTTCGCTGAATTGTTTGCATTTGAAAGTGTTTTCCAATTTTTCAGCTTAGCTATAGAAAATTTGGGGGATAGGTGTCCGGAATGATTAACTTTGCCTTTACATCTCCTTTATTTGTGAAAGCTATTTATAAAATACGTGGAATTTGCTGCCGAAAGTGATTACTTTTTTCCGAGTCCTATTGAACAACCTGCCGTGTTATAGCTTGTGTCTCCTATAGATCTGAGCGATTTTTGTTCCTTGTAAAAACTTAAGATGTAAGTAATCAATCCGTCATTATCGTCTCTTAGATGAATTCCATAATCGGCTAATTTGTCAATAGTGTAACCAGCACCAGTGAAAGAGGAGACGTGAGGTAAATATTAAAAACACTCATCCCTGTCGAAGAAATGAATAATGATTTATATGTCTCAGTACAATGCCATGGGAAACACTGTAAACATTTCAGAACAAACAAACAAACAAACAAACATACCAAGAAAATTATAACGCGCATCGTATCATATTTAATAATTGTTTCAGAAGTTAATTTTGGAATCCTGTGACGATTAATTACACAAGAAAGATGAAACTAATTTTCAATCAATCCCACTCAACTTGTATCAAATGAAATCAGAAGAATTTGGAATAATATAACGATCGAATGGCTAGTACCAACATGGTGTTTAACATCGTGCACGAAAAAGATTCTAACACAATTCCTTATGTGCTTCAAGGACTTGAATATTAGACTAAGAGTATTATTAATATCTTTACTCGAGACCTTCAAGTCTCATTTAGTACCACTTAAGCTTTATAAATTGAATTCATGAAACTCTTCAACTTAATGAAAACTAACTTTTTTATTTTCTTAGAAAGAATACACCTACAACTTACGAGTCATACATTTACGATCAACTTTTCCAGTCCTAACAACTTAAATATTATGGGAAGGGATAACTTCTTGGAACATATCATGTTCTTATTGAATACGGATTTCATCACATTTTGAAGCATATTGAATGCAAATGAAGTCTAATATTTGAGCTATATAATTACCTTACAGCAGGCCCGGACATTTCGTTAAATTGGTCATACGGGAAGCTCCAGCCATTCCACTCCCACATTCATGTTCTGGTTGTATTAAAAGTTTAGATTCTTCTGCGCAACTAAGGAATTTAAGCTTTACTGAATTAATTTAATCTTGAGTGAACTTATAGACCTCAATAGCAGAATCTCAAAAGCCAAGATAGCAAAAGCTGTTCTTTTTTATATTTCATTCTCTTCGCATCAGAGCAATCTCATCATCTATGAAACATCTTTCAAACATGTAAAGATTCCATAAACTTGTTTGAGCAAGAAAGATACATTTTTATCATATACATCGTTTCAGTAATCACATCGTCCAATTGATGGATAAAATGTTCGCCTTATTTACTAGTAATAACATCAATTGTGCAACGATAAATTCTTCCATTTTTTTTTTTTTCGATATGATTATGTCTCCATTTCTCAATGGTTTTGTCTTTCTAGAGAGGGGTCTTTAATAATAATATAATAATAATATATTTAGTCCTCAAAATGAAGCTAGGAGTCAAAAAATAGATGAAAATGAAAAAATACAAAAAACAATTTTCGCATGAAATAGATTCGTTCTTCTGCTGATGTAAAAATTCTTTTTATCAAAAACACGACTCGCTATGACACCTCTCAAAGAGCGCGTAGATGATTGATAGGTCATGGAAATTTTTTACTTCTGTTGTTTCAAATATCAAATGTAAGGAAAGGGGATTCTAATCCATTAAGTCATGCCAAAGTTCCTCGTAAGTAGGATTACTTATCTTTTTCTACCTGCAAGGCCAAGGGTGACACTTTTTCTTTTGGAGTTGACACCCCCTAAGGTTAGAATATGGAGAGAGTATGTCCATATTGAAATCGCAATGAGTCATTTATAGTTGGGTAGATTCAGTAAGAAACAAATATCCATCTATCCATTGAAATTAGACGTCATCTCACAATCCATCACATCAATCATAAAAATTCAAAAGAAAATATCAAAACATAAAAAGATATAGAAACTATGATGTCTCATCAAATTGCAAAGCGATCCATCTTATCGCGAGTAAGTGGGGGAGTTTCAAATGCACCTACGAATCATTTAGGAATATTGGGCGTCCAATCCAATGCAATCATTCAAACCGATAAAAATAAAAGGATTATTTCTTTAAATCAAAAGAGGACCTTTGTCTCCAAAGCCATTTATAGATGGGCAAAAAGTCTCATGCCAAAAATATCCAAGACTGAACAGATTGCACTTGGCTGTGGCACAATCGGTACGTTATAGAATGCTAAGTATCATTTGAAAGCAAGTAAATCTATATCGAAGCCTCTAAAATAAATTTTCATTCGCATTTTCGAATTGAACAGGCTTTGACCGAGATATTTTTACAGGGTCTCCTTCACTGAAAAAACTCGTGGATACATATAAACCAAAGACTTCTGCGGAAGAGCAAGCATTTCTCGATAATGAAGTATCAACTCTCTGCTCAATCTTGGATGATCATGACGTTGTTTCGAACAAAGACTTCTCACTAGAGGCTTGGGATTACATGCGATCTAACAAATTCTTTGGAATGAAAATTCCTAAGGAATGGGGAGGATTAGGATTTAGCACCCAAGCTGTAAGTATGGTTTTGGCAAAAATAGCTACTCAATGTTTCGATGCAAATGCAACAGTAGCAGTTCCTAATTCTCTAGGACCTGGGGAATTGCTTGTAAGATACGGGACTCAGGATCAAAAGGAGTACTTCCTTCCACGATTGGCTGATGGAACGCTCATCCCATGCTTTGGTTTGACTGGACCACATTCAGGATCAGACGCAACATCTCTTATTGAATCAGATTGTATTGTAGAAGAAAGAAACGGTGAACTTGGGGTACGAGCTACGTTTAAAAAACGATACATCACACTAGCTCCTGTTGCTGGGGTCGTCGGATTAGGTTTAAATCTTGCAGATCCTAACAATCTCTTGAAAGGAAAGGGAGAAGAAGGCTTCACTGTAGCCCTCCTTGAACGTCATCATGAAGGTTTGAGAATGGGACCTCGTCACATACCTCTCAGTGCGGCGTTTATGAATGGAACTGTAGAAGGAGAAGACGTTTGGATTCCTATGACCAGTATTTTAGGAGGTCAAGAACGTTGTGGATATGGATGGCACATGTTTGTCGAATGTCTTGCAGAGGGTCGTGGAGTAAGTTTGCCAGCTGGAAGTGTTGGAGCAGCAAGAACGGTAGCAACTGCAGTTGGTGCCTATTCTAGGGTTAGGAAACAATTCCGTGTGCCTATTGCTGAATTTGGGGGTATTCAGGAAGCCATGGCCAAAGCAGGCAGTGATGGTTTGATCACTATCGCTGGAGGTGATTTAATGAATGCAATAGTTGACAATCATGAAGCCCCAATGGTGATATCCTCTATCATGAAACAAAACACCACAGAACGTGGACGTAGAATTATTGAAAGAGGAATGGATATCGCTGCTGGCTCAGCAATCTGCCGAGGAAACAAAAATTATTTGGGTAACGCCTACATGAGTTTTCCAATTTCGATTACTGTGGAAGGTGCAAATATTATGACACGAAGCTTTCAAGTAATTGGGCAAGGACTAACTCGTTGCCATCCTCATATGTTGGAATTAATTGAAAGTTTGCAATATGAAGGTCCTAATGAGAAGGAAGCTATCAACAAATTCTTCAAGCAATTCATGAAAGTCACATCACATGGTGCCACAAATTTGGCTTATTCTCTTTCCAGAGGTGTTGGGTCTACGTTGTCAACTACTTTGAGATCTAAGAAAGCCTATAACGATGGAGACAAATTGTTAAAGTATCATGAAGACCAGTTGTTACGTCTTTCAGCGAATTTCGCACTTACTGCTGACTTGTGCTTTACACTTGGAGGTAGACTTAAGTTTGAAGAATTACTTATGGGACGTCTTGCCGATGCTATGGGAGCAATTTTCCTAGGATATTCGACACTTCATTATTACTCACGCCGTCGTGGCATCAAAGGACTTGAAGCTATCACAGAACATGCCATGCTTCGTTTGGAAGCCGAAGCCCAAGAAGCTCTCCTTGAAGCGTCAAATAACTTCCCTGGTCCCTTGGGCGGACTTGCTAGTACAGTTATGAAGATTGGTTGTTTCCCTCTAGGTTCCATTACACGCCCCTACCGATCGCCTAGTGATGAGCTTACAAAGGAGGTTTCTCGTCTCATGACAACACCTTCTGAAATTCGCGATATGTTCCAGGAAAATATCTACATAGCCCCAGAAGGCTCTATTCATCAAGTATCGGAACTCATTCGCGCTCTTCCAGTTTGTGTTGAGGCTGATAAAGTTGCATCAGTACTTCGTAGAGAGAAGCGTTTACCAACAGATGAAGAAGCTGATCTAATTGCAAAGGCAGATGCCATTAGAGATTCCTTGATTCAAGTAGATGTTTTTGAACATGCCACAAAGGAAGAAGCTCAAGACGGTTATGTTCGCCCAGCTTTGCAAGGGACAGCAACAAGGTTCGAGACGATGAAGAACAAGTCATTTGAGGACTTCATGAATCAATCTAACGAGAAAATCGCATGATTCTCAAAAGAATCCCCCCTTGTACAACCAGGTATTTCGCAATTTTGCTTTTAGGACACGAACTACATATTACTGCATAAATAAATGAATTAAATCAATCTTTTATTACCATTTCATTATTTTGATCAGCTCTCAAGAATTGATGATGAGTCTGATATTTACTAAGCAACGAAAGATAACTTTTTTGGCAATACTTGAATTACGAATATTAGATCCATCCATCCTTTTCCAAGACAAAAATAGCATCCTGTGTATTGATCTTGAGTTCTCTCCAATTCAATCTTGGAAACCCTTGCGCGGTACCGATAATGTGATATCCTTGTACCTCTTTCTCTTCTGACAAGAGATGAGTAAATTTGGCGTAATTAATCTTTCCAAAAGTATTTTCTTCTTCATATCCTGCCTTATCAAACTCCCATACACCCTTTTGGCTTGGATTATACATAGCTGACCTCTGTCCAAACAAGGAAACTCCTGTCATTGCAGATGCCACATCAATATACACACGTAGAGGGGTCGTAGCTTTGACTTTGGGATGAATTTCAATATAACTCTGCAATCTATTCAACGCATCTCCTCCTGGATAATTATGGTGAGAAAGAAAAAGGAAAAGAAGACTGGAGAGAAAGGATACCAAAAGAGTTGCAACTCCACAAAGATAGATAAATAGGACTGGAATTGTAGAGGAGTGATTTTGTTTCGGCGGGTCTTCCATTTTCTCCTTTATTGGAGGGAACGCAAGCTGATGAAGTCTTGTCATTCCATTTGCTGCAACAATATTGAACATTGAAAGGACAGGAAAAAGAAATCGTACCTCCTTATGCGGTAAAATAGAATACAAAGCAACAAATGCAATGATGGGTTTGAAGAAAGAATTCAAACTGGAGTCACCTCCAGAAATAAATAGTGGAGGCAATGCCAGTTTTGATTGTGAGTTTTGATCTCTTCTAAAGAAGATAAAGTTGACAATCTGTATGAACCATTCTGGTACCCGTAAAATCGACAACGGTATTAAGAAAAGTGTGAATACCAGTGCTTTTGGTAAAGCTGACGTCCAATACCAATGCCACGGCATTATTCCCCATTCACTTGATTTATTTTCAACTGTGTTGAAAAACAAAACTTCCCCTTCTGGCCATACAACACGTTGCCAGAATATAGAATCTAACGAGACAGTCAGTAAAAGACTGAAAATACCCGAGCTCAATCCTATCCAAATTGCTTTTACCACAGTCATTTGGCGTTGTATCAACATTGATAATCCTACTGTGAAAAGAAGTAAAATCATATCGCAGCGAAATAAAACTATGGTTGATACAATCCATTTAGAAGCACGATAAAACTGTTGGCTTTGTGTGTTTTCAGTCGTAACGTTCTGAGCTTCTGCTTTGCCTTCAAACCAATCCGAAAATGCATATGTAATCATGATCATTGAAAAGACATTGGGAAGAGTTCGACTGCAATAAAAAGGTAAATGAAATTGACATGCGCAAATGACAAGAAAATAATTCCCAAAAGCAACGTCTAGATGCGTTGAATACTTTTTACAAAGGGCTTTTCCTGAATAGTACGCCAGTCGCGCAAATGCATGTGTATTCATTAAGAGTAGAACAAACCGACAAATGATTTGGATAGTATTTGGATGCAATGAAAGGTCCCCAAAAACTGGTCTAACAATGAGGGTTATTAATTTCGCTGGGAATGCTAGTAGAAGTGGACCTAAAGATGTTCTTGGAACAACTTTGAGATAATTAGATGAACCAATAAAAAATAGAACTGAGTTCAAATGAAGATGCGTTAATGTTAAAACAGGTCTTACCTCCTGGATAATGTAAATGATCATAATCCAGGGCTGTTTCGTCACTTTCATCGCTCCGGAATAACGCTTTCGATATGAGCGGTGTTATCCCTTGATAATATAAATCATGTGATGCCTGCAGGGCAAAGCTTTCTTCTACTTTATTGTATGGACAAAGCAATAGAGATATCGTTGACTTCAGAATGAAGAAGAGTATGCAGGCAACCCGTGACTTATTCGGGATGCCGCTAGCAAACATCGTAGAATCCAAAAAATAAAAATACTGAAAAAGGTGAAAAAGAAAAAAAGACGAATCTTGTATGAAATCCATCATGCAAAAAAATAATACTCCCATTAGTTATCTATAAACTTTATCTTTGTATTTATGAAAAGGGTTCATTTGCATAGATCAATACATTAGTTAAGATTTGTTGCAACTTTAGACAAGAAAACTTAAAACATTATAAAGGAATTCAAATGGCCTTTACTTAAAATCCACCATAAACAACAAAGATACTATCAGGATCGACCATATAAACAGATTTTCCATCATGTTCAGTCTTGAGAAGAGTAAATGCAACGGTACCCCCATTCACAATCTTACGAGTTTTGGATACATGAGTACTATCGTAGGGTAAAAACGTTTTGAAAAAAGAACGGAACCAAATTGAATGACCCCCACAAATAAGAACATCCTCTGTTTGCTGAAAAGCGTACTCATTAAATTCCATCATTCGAATCAGCCCATTGCTCTTTACTGGTTTATTTCCATTGTGTAAGGATACATTACATTGGTTGGCATAAATTTGTTTAAAATCAGCAATAGTAGATTCCTTTTCTATCCAAGAAGCTGTGACTGGCGTGAAAGGGGGGGTTATTGCGAGAGCATCCGGGTTTCGACTAATTTCCTGCAAACAAGGTAGAATAACAATGCTTTCAGAAGTATTTTTGGATAAACGCTCCCGAAACCCCGCTGCAATCGTAGATATAGCTCGACGTAGGTTGGAGCATACGATTTTGGAGGATGGTGTAATTGCTTCTCCACGGAGGATTGCCAACATTTGCTTTTCTTCCTCGCTTGCGACCTCAGACTGCTTTTGTGCAAGGAACTGTCCTAGCTGATTTGCTTGCCCAAGACCTAGGTGAGAAAGTGGTGAATCGTAAAACCAACTTTATTTGACAGACAAAAATTTATGAGATAATATTGAGTGGAGAAAATTGAGAATATTCCATAACATTATAATATTTCCTACAGAAGTAATTCATCATATCATCTTCATACCTGTCGATTTTTCCAGTCAGAATGAGGTAGCACTCATACAAAAGTGCCTTTATCATGTTAGGAATGTAGCCAATAGCAAACACTAGTGCGGATCGATGAGAACCTTTATTGAACGTCTCGTTCCACGTAGATTCTCCATGTCGGATGAATACGATCGTTTTCTTTTCTACATTTCCTTCTTTCATCGCGGATTCAAGAACGATTTTAGGATCTTGAGGTTTTTTCCATGACTTGTCGTTGCAAAAGAGGAGGTAGGAAATTCCTTTGAATGTTAATTTGGTTTTGTAAATGACACTGGATATGTTGTAGAATAGCAACGCTAAAACAACCAACAGCAATGGTCGAGTCAATGTCGAAATAATGTCCTCCATCATGGCTGTAGGAATTCTTCAATCGAATCAAGGACAAGAATAGTTTCAGGTGAGCTCCGATGTGAAGAAATCAGGATGTGTACGCGTGTTAAAACGTTTCGATTCAATTTTTGTGCATCTTTCATAAGATTTTGCAATCTTGGCAAGAATACGTACTTAGAGAAAATCATGGCCGCATTTTTTTGTCATTTCTACTTCATTCAATTTCAATTAGGACATCCACATGTAGGAAATGCATCTTTCATACAAAGTTCATTATCTAAGTATCATTGTCTTTACTGAAGAAAAAGCATCGCAAACCTAGACTTTTAAAGACTACACCACCATTACAGACTATATCCGTTCGAAATAATCAATTCTCTCTAGAGATGGTTGTTTACCTACGTACCTATGTTGAATAAAAGATCCGGATATAAATTGCGATTGTATTAATTATTTCATTTGTGACATCATAGTTTGGTGATTTTCTTGAGATAAAGTTTTTTTGCGCACCGTACTTGAGGAATATCTTCCAGCGTTTAATATCTGCTGGATCTAAGCGTCGGACTTTGTCACTCTGATCTTGGCTGCAACAGCAGTACAGTGCTAATTTACGATAACTTCGTC
>Ga0209092_10001276_pt1 | contig 24929 bp, 17 predicted proteins | sample FraStrMetagenome_FD_187446 | JGI IMG/M metagenome (GOLD analysis project Ga0209092, IMG submission 187446) | Marine eukaryotic phytoplankton communities from Arctic Ocean - Fram Strait ARC3M Metagenome (SPAdes) (version 2) | ecosystem: Environmental > Aquatic > Marine > Oceanic | place: Fram... | reverse complement strand
GGTTCAAGAACATCAGTAGCATGGGGGGGGTGTTGTAGTGTACGACGTATGTAGGATATTTATTCATAGTATAGTGTAATAACCTCTCACTCTATTTAAATCAATCTGGTTATCACCCTATATCATCAGATTGGTGTTGAGGAATGAGGATGTTACTTTGACTCTATTTATTTATCTACCTATTTATCTATGTATTTATTCCACTTACTATAACAAATAAAAATAAAATAAATAATAATAATATAATAATGGTAATAAATAAATAGTGGTGGCAAAATTTGGTCCATTGCCGAAATTGTCATACCATTCGTTATTTCAAATTGTCCAACAGACATCATGAATCATCATTGTTTCTACTATCTACAGGGGTTATACTCCTTCCAATAGAGTATTCCTTAATTCCTCAATTAGTTAGTTAATTTATCTAATGATAAAGATGAGGAATATCGGATCGCTTCACATATTGAAGCATATACGCACAACTTTCCTTTCCCCCATATCCATAACCATCCCTCCTCCTCCTTCTCCCATTTCTTCTTCCAAACAACCGTCCCCAAATACCCTTGGTCAATGGAGGATCTTCCAACGATGTATATGTGGATGTTGATGTGGATGGAGATTCCATTCTCCCACCAAAGGCATCGGGAATCACATCTTCATAATAGTCCACTTCGGTGACACGATGATCATCAAATCGATACCATTTGGAAGATCGAACATCTGGTCGGACATAGGAATAATAATGTCCACTTCCATACGAACCTGCATGAACGACTATGGATTGTAAATCATAAATAGCATCTTGATCTTGATCTTGTGGTTGATCTTGTGGTTGGATCACATCAGCACAGAGGGAGGATAAATCTAATTCCTGTATCGATAATAGTCAACAATCCAATGTCCAAATTCCATTATAAAAATAACATTCCCCAATAAAAAGAAATAGACAAATGTTATAGAATCACTACTTACCTCCGGAAACAAACAAGCATCATTGATCTTACTCATCACACCTGTATTCCAATCATATTGAAATCGTTTCATATGCAATTGAAGAATGGAGGGTAATCCAGGAAGACGTAATCGAGATCCTTTCAAGGCATCGACACGGTCTGCTCCTTTTTCAGGTCTCCATCCATTTCCTTCCTTGGTTTGTAATAATTCGGGTTGGGTAAAGGTGGAATGTAAGGATTTCATAATGGATCCACTGCATCGTTCATCGTGATGTTATATTTATATTCATAGAGATGGATATGAGTCAAGGAAAGAATAGTTCCAAACCAACAATCGAAAAAAAAAATGAAAAAAACTGTACCTATCAATTTCCAAAGAAAGATCTAAAAACGGTTCTTCCCGTCGTCGTTCTCGTCCACTTCCATCTTGTGCTAGAATATAATCTTCAAAGGCTCCTTGATAATAATCCAATAACGGAGTATATTCCAACGATGGTAATAATAATTTCCAAAATTCTTGAGAATCCTGTTGTTCAAACACATTGATTCCTAATCCATCACATAAGATACGGGGAGTGGTAGGACGACGAGAGGAGGAAGAGGAAGATTCCAACATGGAGGCAAAGACAGCTCGTAAGGTGAGTAACCCTATTGATTCTTCGTTGTCGTCATAATCATCACAATCGTCGTAATCATCATCATCATCATTTTGTAATAGTAATTGACGGATTTGAGGAATATGGAAGGAGCATTGAAGTTGAGCATTGAGATAACATGTATTTCCTAAATTCTGCAATCCAGAGGATATCACAGTGGAAGATGCCGTGGTGGTGGTGGTGGTAGTGGAGACTGCCAAGGATGGAGTGTGAGATACCAGCAGGGAACTCCATGAAAGGATGCTGATCAGGGATGTCAGCCTCATCTTTCTAGCTTATTGGTACTAAATAATGATGGTGGTGACCTTCATTGGTTTGGATATGTAGGTAGCTTCCTTCCGACAATCTCTCCACGGGGAAATAGATCAGAATAAGATACTCCACATACGTAGTTTGTGATGATACATTATAGATATAGCACTCTACCGTACGTAGATTATGAAAGATGTCCAAATCCTTGAAGTTAAGACCAAACCAGTATCAAACTACATCCCAAACTTACTTTCTTTTTTTGATCTCGAAATTTTGGCGTCATCCTATCCAATACATCCTTTTCTTCCATCTCATACCAAGTTTTAGTTTCACTGTTTTGGCGGAGGCGAAGAAATCGTCCAGGAAATGCATCATTAATAATCTTTGCGACTTTTCTCTTTTCTCCATGCCGACATACAATATAATCCTGCAGGTGTTCCTTACCTCGTTCCCGAAGGTATATGTTGCCTTTGCTGGCCAAAAAGTCGTCTTGCTGAGGTTCTTTGATTTCTAGACGTTCTTGATTCGTCTTGGACGGAAAAGTCGAGCAGAAAGTCTCTTTTGAGTTGTAAGGAGTTTTTAAATCTTTAGATAAAAAGTGAGAATAATGATATGAAAGATTATATACAACGAAACTAATAAGAAGTTTACATGAATTTTATGCAAGACCTATTTGTTTTGGCACCAAGATATATATCAGCAGCAGATTCATTGTTACATAAATATATCATTTGTATTTTCATAAGGAATTATTCAGGTCTTGGTAGTTCTTTGGTATCAGATTTTGATGAAAAGTTTGAGATGGGCAAGACCAGAATTTTTTCTTTTAATGGTCATGAAGAAATATCCTAAAAATACTTTCTATGTTTTTGTCAAATTAATTCATTGCTCTGCTGAGATGATTGAGGATTATGGGATAAGTTACTTTTTATAGGTTATAAGTTTTTGTATCAAATTATTGTGCAGATCTTGAGCTTGTCTTTTTATATAGGTGTATTGAGGATCAACATGTTTTCCAAATATCGTGAAAAGAAAAACTACCCATAGAAACATCGCTAAAAACTTTGCTGATTTGCCTATTTATCTCTTTTTAATTCGTTGAAGGATTTCATCGATTCCATGTTAATATCGATAACAGCATCAAGGCTTTCAATTACTTCATGAAAAGAAAAACTACCCATAGAAACATCGCTAAGAACTTTGCTGATTTGCCTATTTATCTCTTGGGATTTATTGAATGATTTCATCCATTCTATTTTAATATCGGTAGGTAAAGCATCAAGGCTTTCAATTGCTTCATTTATATTTATTTGAAAAAGATCGTTCGACTCGTCTGATAAAGACGAACCACATGAACGCATTGATATGTCTCTTGGTTGTTCCCTAAACTCGATTTCGGAATTAAGAGAATCAATTTTTTGGGATAACTTCGTTACGAGAGATGGAATAGTGCCCATTAAGCTTTTTCGTGTCAGTTCATCATCAATGTCATTGAAACTAGATATAGATTGCGATATTTGAGACATCATTTCCATGATAAATGATCTAGTCTGTGAGTTCCATAGAGTATTCTGGTAAAATAAAGGGGAAAATGTCAGACTCATTTCAATCCACGTAAGATAACTTCAGGAAAGGACATGTGATACTTTGTTTTCATGACTTACAATACTAATATTTTTACAAAAGTCGCGAAACGAATCCTGACCCGAGCTAGTAGAGTCCTGATTTTGCTCGTCTTCAATCATAAGTCTAGAGATAGCTGACAATTCCTGCTGATTGCGTATGAGTCGTCGAAAAAACGAGGAAAAATGTTAATGAGATTTCACATACGCACACAAATAGAATTAAGAATCATAAAATGTTGCTACATACTTGATCGTCGTCACAAACACCCATCGTACTTTCTCCATGAATATTAGCCGGTTCAACTATAGACCGACGAGCTGTCTGTTTAACAAAAGAACTCCGTCTTTCGCTGTGATCCGGGTACTGATTATTTTTGCAAAGGTTTCGATCTGCCTTCTGCTTATGATCTTTGTTTAAGGACATTTGCTGTAATGGTTCATTCGTTTCGATGTCTTTTTTGATCTAGTAATGAAAAAAAGAAAATAAAATGTTATGCGTCTGTGAGTGACACTTGTACGTCCAAATTCTTCCCGACAAGACCAAACCAGGATCAAACTACATTCTAAACTTACTTTCTTTTTTTGATCTCGAAATTTTTGCGATATCATATCCAATGCTTCATTTTCTTCCATCTCATACCAAGTTTTAGTTTCACTGTTTTGGCGGAGGCGAAGAAATCGTCCAGGAAATGCATCATAAATGATCTTTGCGACTTTTCTCTTAGCTCCATGCTGACGTACGTGGTAATCCTGCAGGTGTTCCTTAACTCGTTCCCGAAGGTATATGTTCCCTAAATGTAATTGGACGCCGTTGCCTTTGCCGGCCAAAAAGTCGTCTTGCTGAGGTTCTTTGATTTCTAGACTTTCTTGATTCATGTCTTGATTCATTTCTTGATTCATCTCGGAAGGAAAATTCGAGTAGAAAGTCTCTTTTGAGTTGTAAGGAGTTTTTGGAACTTTTGAGAAAAATGACATGAAAGATTATATACAACTAAACTAATAAGAAGTTTACATGAATTTTACGTAATACAGTCTCAGCACGATACAATTTTGCTACTACTTAGATAGGACATATAACAAAACATAACTGTCCCAAGATATATATCAGCATTAGATTCATTGTTATTTAGTTGAAAAGAACTTCATGTCTTGGGTGCAAGACCTGTTGTAGTACATGTTATATCAAGACCATCAATCTGATTAATTCTTAGAATTTAATTCTTTATGTAAACGGTAAAAGCGTTATCTTTATCCGACGGTCGTGAAGTATAAACTTCGAGAAGATATAATTCAAAAGTCTTTTCGGTTATTTTTCTATGAATCTATAATCTAAACGACTAACTAGAGAAACCTCGCCAGTTCAGAACAGATTTTACTCTCCTGAATGAGCTCCATTCTTCCCATGATTATTTATCTAGGATCAACCAACGCACCCGTCTCACATCTGCGTAAAAAACCTTAGGATATCCTTAATCGTTACTTAATATTTTATTATTTAGGCATCTATTTATTTATTTATAGCCTCAGGTTGCCTTGAGTTGGACTGTTACGTAATGCCGATATATCTAACAATGTGGTGTATCAATAAGTTGTTTTCTATTATAATTTATGGTTACTTATGTTGTTCATGGTAAAGCAGTAACACTGGATTAGACTATAGAGAATGAAGAAGTAAAACATTAAATGACAAATTAAATAACTTGAGTTTATTTTATACTATAGCAGTCTGAATAATAAGCTTAGATCCAAATGTGTTGAAACCATTTTCATGAGCGTTTTTTTTTGTTCTGAACAAAAGAATTGGGTTAATCTTCATTACGAATATGAATGAAAAGGATGAATATATCTTTTACTACTATCACTCAAGAGAAGTTAAGAACAGTTTGACATAGGCAAAAGTAACAAGCTATGTAACCTGAGAAAAGAAACCTTATCAAATAATAGGATTGGTGTAGTTTCAACAACCAGTCATTTGATGTGAAAATATACTATGCATTGTGTTTTGTATTGTGTTCTACTTGAGAATATTCTTTGTCAGATAATCGATGAAGATGCTGTATAGGAAATCATAGTTCTACTCGATATCACTCCTATCACAAATAACCAAAAAAATAATTATGTATTTATGTGATTACCTTTATCAGAAAATAGTGCCTACTCAGCAGTTCTTTCAGCAACGTTCATTGACAAAGCAATGGCGTTAGGCTTAAATCGGTTCATATTTAGAGATTCATTAGATTTGTTTCGTGATTTTTAAATGATATGAAAGCGTTACATGCCTTGAGTTACTATACCTAAGTATATTTGTATGGAACCCCCCTACCGGGGGGGGGGGAGGGTGCCGATTAAAACAACTAGAAACTTTGATGTAGTATGTCGTATGTAGAAGATAGTAGTAGTATAACTATCTCACTTTATAATAAATAGTAATCTAGTTTATACACTATATCAGGTTATAGAGCCACATTAACGTTCGAGAAAGTCCTCGTATGTAGAAGATAGTAGTAGTATAACTATCTCACTTTATAATAGTAATCTAGTATACACTATATCAAACTTGCCTATCGATTAACTTTCCTTAAATGATGATTATTATTACTGCCGTCATTGGTTCTCTCTCGCACATACATATTATTATTATTATATACATAACATAAAGATACCTTCTTATACCTTTTATGTGAGAGTGTTTGACTCGTGATCATGGCACTCCACCACCGAAGAACCAAGAAACATCAGAAAAACACTCCCAATCAAAACTCCAAAAAAGATAAAAAGGATGTGATAGAGCAAAAAGTAGTCAGAGAAGAACCCCTTTACATAACGTTCCTCTACCATCCCATCGTCATCATCACCATCTTCATCGTAGTACCATATGCCCTACACCTCTCCTACTTCTATTTGATCCTCCAACAGCCCTCCATTCTTTCCCATCTAACACTCCATCTCCTCCATTTCCGTCCCGCCATTCGTGTTTCCGATGAACGTCAATTGTTAATCGTTGGATCCATGAGCAGTGGCACCGTCCAAATATCCTCGGAATTAAGTCAGAAATTAAATGTCGAATTGGCACATGAAAGCAGTGATGCGCAATGGAGTTATGCCAGAGATGGAACGGTCTCATGGTTTCACGGGATACGGTTTATGACCCCTCCTTCAGATCCGACGGAGCAATTACGTTCGATTGCGGAATTGTGTTCGAAGGATCATCCTCATATGGGGTTTCATCCAAGTATGTATCGTCCTCCAATCCATCGATGTTCCTATCGGACACTTTGGAATGATTGCTGGCAAAAAGAATGTGCCTCAATCCTTGCTCAGGAATGGGGATGTGCGGCACGGAAGGATTGTGAGATATCCTTTCATACGACTTTGCATCAAGTGAGGAATCCATTGAAGACGATGGAGAGTTTGTATGTCAAATTCTGTCATGTGGAATCTGTGACCAATACGACATTTATGGATACGTCCTTTTTGGTATTTGCGAATCAAATGTTTCGAAGACAACATAATTTCACACAGGATTCTTGCTGGGAAGCGGTGGGACACTTTGTACTCTTGTACAATACCGCCTTAGTCAATGCCCATGATCGAGGAGAGATTGCATCCTATTATCAGATTGAAGTAGTATCCTCCTGTGACATTGCCACATTGGCTGGATGGACGAATCCAGATACGACTGTCTATCCACCTCATTATTCTTCCATCTCGCAAATATGTCAAAAGGAGAGTGCTCATACGGCACATCAAATCATTTCTCAACAAAAAAATCGGGTGAATCAAAATTATGTTCATTTTACATGGAAGGATCTTCGACCTTTGGATTCCACAACGACAAAGAAACACACAGTCACTATCCTTCCTCTGGAAACACAACTCAAAGATCTTTCCAAACGGCTTGGATATGACATCCGTCAGGAGGATTTATAGTAATTGATTTATATTTATTCATAAATATGTATATATATACATATATATATATATATTGAGAGGATTTTGACTATTCCTTTTACTTTGTCCGCGGATTGATTGCCTAACGTCTAGAGAGAGGACACATTAAAAATGTCATTTACATATATTCTAATAAATTGATGCATTCATAAATTGATGAATTGTTCGCAATAAATGAATGTATCACCGACTACCCGCGCTATATTTAGTATATTCGTATTGATGTAACTTTGCGTATAATTAATACAGTATATAGGAACTTGTACGGAATTTTTCTTTTTCCTCTCACAGAACACATTTTGTGTTTCGTAATAAGGACACATCCTATGACAACAAACATATTGTTCCTCCTTCTTCTCCAAATCCTCCTTCGAACCTCTCCTATCATTGCCATGGCCAAGTCCTACACACGACCAGGGGTAATCGCAGCAGTTCGATTACTGCAACACACGGAGAAGGAATCATCTACTGTCTCTACCAACCCTCTTCTTCCACAACTTTGGGAATCTATAGATTCTACTTATTCAGAGATGATACTTGAAAAGGGAGGATCATCGTTGCAAACATTGGATCATACTCTTACCAATCTTTCGAAGCTTATTCTCCAACGAACGAAAACGAACACGAACAAGAACATTAACAATAATGATACCTACATTACCAAGGAGGAATTGTTACAAGTTGTGGCATGGAAATTTGCCAAGGGAAAACCTCGAAATGCTTTGAAAAAATTGTTACATTCGAATGAGGAGACTTTAGTTCAATCATCTTCCAAAGCAGCCTTTCGATCAGCATCCATATTACTTCAGGAATCCAAACATCCTGAGATCGATGTCACTAAATACATCCAACAAGCAATGACTGAGTTATGTGCATTGCGAGGTGTTGGACCAGCGACAGCGAGTGCCATTCTTTGTTTGTATTGTCCTGCCTATTTCAGTTTCATGGATGATGAAGTGATTGAATGTCTATATCCTTGCAAACGGGGGTATACCATGAAAATCTATCAGATAGTCAATTCCAAATGTCGGGAATTGGCGGACATTTTGGGTGTGGGATGGACACCCTATCGTGTGGGACGTACTCTCTGGACTGCGTCTCGAACGTGTGCCTCCAATGGAAAGGATTTAACACTTTCGTTAAAGGATCTTCCCAACCATATTTCCAATGCCCGGACATCCTCCTCCTCGAAACATGTCAATAAGGATTCTACAAGGATAAGGTCTAGCAAGAGACGGAAAAGAAGTAACTAGTAATCCGTATTCCTGGAATGAAACGTTAGATGCAAGTTTTCATCCATGGAGCATTCATTTAATGAACGTCATCATAAACATCTATTTAGAGTTATTGTTATACCAGGAATATAATTGATTCGACATATGATTTACTCATCCTCCAAATACACTCGCTCAATATTCCCCCTGTTATCCAATAAAACACCAACGAAAGATTCATCAGGTTTTACCATGTCACCACAAGTCTGCACTCGTTTTTTCATCGTTTTCCTTTTGCGTTTCGTTTTCGCCCATGCTATATTTCCTTTCACGTGACATTCATCCGAATCTATTTCGATAGCACCATCACCTTTCAAACATTTTTTCCTAGAAATGGATCCATCTGTATACTCTTCCATGCGGCTCAAAAAATCGATGGTCAATCTGCGGCGTTGACGCCATATAGCTGAGATTTTTTGGAGTTTCTTCTGAACACCCAGCCTTTTCTTTTCATTTCCCTTATAGTTTCGTAATATTTCGACTTTCCTTGTGGTATCCTCAACATGTTTTTCCATTTCCTGTATAATAATATTCACTTTTTCGTTTTGTGGCTCTGAAAGTAATTGAATCGTTTCATTTTTGATTCTATTGAATGTATGCTCTAACGAACTTTTTTCATTCTCTACTTTCTGAACCTCACCAAGAAACATATTTCGTTCGTCTCGGTCCATCCCATTTCCATTGTTTTTGAGTTTATTATAGTTGGTGAAGTATAATGTCGTACTTGTGGATCTACCTGTCTTTACAACAAGAGATGCTGCAAACTCGTCCTTTGCCTTATTTTTTTTTGTATGATGATAGTCTTCTTCGTCGGAATCTTTATCAAATGGATTGTCATCATTACGAACATTTTCGACCATATCATCCAAACAACTTTTTAACACTGGACTTGGCACAACTGCTTTCAAAGCCTTTTTTATATCATGATGCAGATGAGTAGTTTGGTTAGTGCATGATAAAAATAATGAGTCTACAATTTGATATATAATACTTACATGATAAATATCAGTAATATTCATTGGTTTGAAAGAATCGCTCAGTAGCTCTAGAATAATCTTTTTTGCTGCAGGTTTACTAACAATTATTCGAGCATCCTTCCCACCCATTTTTATCGCTGCATCTTGCCATTTTCGATGCATAGCAAGTGCTGTTGCACTCGGTCGACTTTTGGAAGATCCGTTAGGAGGAACTGGACTTGGTGTGACCATAGATTTTTTTCTTTGATCTTTGCTATGACATTTTGTCAAAGTATCACGTGGAGGTGGAGTTAAATTTGTTGTGGATTTCTTCGTATTCAAAGAAGAAGGAGATGAACTCGTTTCACCAATAAATGAAGGTGAATCATTTTCTTTCGAATGATTTAGGTTAGAACTTTTCTTTTTGATATCGCAGTTTTGAGGAGGTAGCTTTGGTTTGTCTTGCCTTGTACATAATTCGGCTATTGCATCCAAATGTTCTATTGACATTTCCAATCTGTCTTTTGGGACTTCTTTAATCGGTGGCCAACCATCAAAATCAACTTCTTGACAATCAAGACAAGTGAGCCAAGGATCTGCATCTTTGTCGCTTGAACAAGTCCAAAGACTACATGCTTGAAGAGGGCATCCATCAGTAGAACAACATGGAGCATTTTTTGATTGAATGTCTTCTAGCGATAGAATCTGTGAAAGGATCCATTGTTCACCAGAGTCCTCTTCAAGATCGTATTGACTTTCCTGAGTTGAGCTACGTTGTGACATTATCGAAAGTTCTTCATCTGCAACTTTTTGTTTCTTGGTGGATGCTTCACTTTCGCAACTGCTCGAGCTATCTTTTTGACGTTTGGTGGAATCGCTTCCATTCGATCTCCCTTTGAGTTCTTCGTTTTGATCAACTTTTTCTACGTTTGAAGCTCTTGGAGAATTCCGGTCCATCTTAGTTTCAATTTTGTTTTGCAAATTTGCTTCAAAATTGTCACTTCCATTTTCATTGGATGATATAGTTCCTTTATTTTCATTCTTTTCAGTGTCATTTTCTTGCAAAATTCTCAAATCCGGAACATCAAATTCATTAGGCCAGCCTCCAAAATCTGTTTCTTGACATTTTTCACAACTATGCCATTTGTTATTTGGTTCCAAATTTGTAGCCCAAGTAGCGACTGCCAATTTGTCGCAACTTTCGTTAGAGCATTGAATCTTTTTTGTATGTGGTGCATAAGCTTCTACAATATCCCAAATTTCTTCCACCTCTTCGTTCTCGTCTACTTTTTGTGGTTCTAATCCTTCTTTGTTTTGATCTGTTGCTTTATCATTGGACATGGTTTGCACAACGGAGTTTAGTTCTGTGAACTTGAATCAATTTTCAAAAATATTAAAATGGAAGCGATGGAAGGTTTTGAAAATAATGAGCTGAGTTATTTTTCACTATCAATTGGTAAATGGATTTGGTATCGTATCCTTTTAGTTACATACATAACTACATACTAGGATGTACAGTACGCAAATAGGGCATTCTCGGGCGGGAAAATGATATGAATAGCAAACACAAGCCTTCTACGTAATTAAAGAACCGTACAATGATCATGATATCTAAGATGCGGTCATCTTAGTTCCTGCGTCGAAAAAGCATCAGACGAGGTAAACGCAAGCAGAGAGATCGCAGTGGTAATGAATTGATGATGGTTTGGTCTTTTTTTATAACAGCGATAATTGCATCATATCTAGACATTGTATATGCCTATGATCATACCGAATTATTTCCATCAAACGATGAATATAATCTCGAAATATTCAACCCAGAAACCCTTTATGGTTCTCCTTGTAAGTATATCTGCTGATACCCTTTAAAATATAGTAATGATTCAATCACAATCACAACACTGACCGTGATCATAAAATTATCCTTGTCATTTATTTAACGTTAGACGGTGGGTTTGCGAGGGCCTCGAGAAGTAGACTGGCCAAACTACCGCTCCACCTTTCAGATTCGACTGGATTTCAATTTTTGACTGATGAAAATGAAGAAGAAGAAGGGAAAAGGCACACTATAACTCATCCCAACAATGCTCCACATTTTAGTATTCGAGATGCAGATGGGAGAAAGTTCGTTTGCAGAGTATATAAAGAGGATGAACTAATGCATGCGAGTGCTGCTTCCTCAATCTTTGATTTTGCAATCGAGTACGATGAAGATATTGCCAAAAGTGAAAAACAAAATAACAAAGCAAAGAAAAAGCCTTTTGTTGATATAGAATCTATCTCTGAAAAGATATCTATTGTTCAGGTGCTGGAGGATAAGATTTTGTCGCAACTTTCGTTTGACTGTTTAATACATAACAATGGTTGGTGGAAGTACAAATGGTGTGATGAAGAAAGTGTTGTACAATATCATGAAGACCCTGAATCTACGATAATTTATACCCTAGGGACACTTAAACAAAAGATGATGTTGACAACAGCAACAGAAGAATTTGCAACAATAATACAAGAATTCACAGATGGGGATGTATGCGTTGCAACAGGAGAGAAACGAAGAGTTCACATGGAAATATCATGTTGTAAAGTTGGTTTTCACACTCAGATAACAAAGAACAATAAAGCAAATGTCCATTTTATTTCAATTCAAGAGCAGAAAACCTGTCAATACTCTGGTTCAGCATGTTCACCTTTGCTTTGCTCGGAAAATATAGAGAAAGAGCGAAAACTTATGGCAGAAAATATTACAGCGCATTTGGAAATATCCGAACAAGCTTCTTTTGATGATGCATCTGTACGAGAAATTCTAAATACTGTACTTGATGGAAACTGTGTGACGAAGAATGCAGGATGGTAAGTTTTTTCTCGGGTTTCTTTCTTTTTTTCTCTTTTAATCCTCAATTTTTTGCTTGATATATGCAATATAGGTGGACCTACGAATATTGCCATTTGCAGCAATTGCGTCAATTTCATGCCAATACATTCTTTGACAAGAAAACTGGAACTGCGTATTTGGACATTGAAACAGAACATAGCTTGGGAAAGTACGATAAAGCAAATGATTCTTTCAGTGATGAAGACGAAAAGCTTTACATGCTTAATTCTCCGTTACTGACCAAAAGTTCAACTAATAATATTGATATTGATGATGCATTGAAGAAACCATTGATGGGTATGGACGCCAATGATGCAAATGATAGTAACAGAGCAGTATTTTTGCAGGAATACAGAAATGGTGATGTTTGCGATCACGAAGATGTAACTGACGCTGCAATAAAGGGTGGTAGTATACACAACGGAGGTATAGAAAGAGCTACAACGGTGAGGTTCTCTTGCGGTCCAACGCAAAGTCTTGAGAGTGTCAATGAAGACAGTACTTGCCACTATATGATTGATATCACTCTACCTGAGCTCTGTCAACACCCATTTTTCAAAATGGAGGTTGGCTCAACTAAGGTCGTTAAATGCTTACCAGATGTTAACGAATATGATTAAATGTGTTTCTCATATGATAATAATTGCATTTATTTTAGTTCATGGGTTCATGTTTGGTTTTGTTTAGAATCATTCACTTCACTAAAATTGAGTAACATATGATCAAATTAGCCTAATACATTTGCACTTTATTAATGCAAATAATCTTCACTGTTTACTACCCACAGAATCAAATCAAGAATAGTTTTGAGTGCTTAGTTCAGACATCATAAAATGCGCATGAAAAGAATCTATGGGATAACATGAGAATGCGTTTAAAAAAAATTTAGCATGAGAGAAGCTGATCTGATGATATGCAAATAATATCAAAAAACTGCAATGAAAACTTTATGTTCTTCACTGCTGGTGACCTGGGTATGCAAATATCAATAGGAGTCTACATTGATTGCACGAGTCATAGAAACTTGCTTTATGACTTCATAAAGTCGAATGGGCACCTGATTCGAAAATAAGTCCTTATCTAAGAAATTACATCTTCAACCTTTCTACCAATCTTTTCGGAGATGAATCATAAGAATTCAGAACTGCTTTATTATTAATTTGTTCTCGCTTTCTTCAGGCTTTATATATATCTCTCTCTCTCTAGAGAGTCACATAAATTCAATGTGTACAAAACACAACAGATTGACAAATACCACATTGATTCTATCGCAGAAAGTTTTTCTATATCAATCACTTCCACAAATTTTAAGTTAGCATAAAAATCAAACAAGAAGGCTCTTTTTGAATTTCTGATGGAGTCATAATTTCGTAGATGCGCGTGTTCGTTTATCTAAAACAAGATGACCTCATTTAGATGAGCATGCTTTCTTCTACAATTAAAATATATGAAGCTTTTTCATTAAATAAGGTAATTCACATGACAAGAAATAAGAATAAACTTCACCATAATACCATTTATGAGTTTCATCAGATTCTAAATACGAATCATAATGTTTATTAAGCTTTTCTGAATGCACTAGAATTTAATGCAATCCTCAAATTTATGACGCGAAAAAAGAGAGAAAGGCCTATAAATTCAATGAAGTTTTTCAGATGTTCAACATTCTTATTTAAGAATGTTCTTGCGAAAACATTAAGAACCCGAAACAAGAAGCAATCCAGAAAATCTTTAAAAGATTCTTGAATTTCTTGTTTCTTTTGGAGTGAGAAAAAAAAGCAAAATAAACGTTTATGAAATAATAGAAATTAACAATTTTTTAAGGAAAACTATAATCTTGATAACTTTAATTATAACTAAAGCTAAATACATGGTGGAGGCAACCTAGGAAGATTCTTGTCCTCTTCAGATTCTTCTACATTTGAGGAAGATCGTTGCTTCCCTTTATAGTGATGTGCTTTGGCAGCTTCATATGCAGCTGCTGCAAATCCCCCTACAAGAGGACGATAATCCTCTGAACCTGGTAGAGAACCAGGTTTACGTGCACCTTTGTATTCTTCATCAGAGCTTAGGTCTTCAAATCCTCTCATTCCTAAACCACCCATACCCCCAGGTGTAACAACACAGGAACCCCTTCTTTCTAATTCGACAGCTTTTTGTCTGTTTCCCTCAAGCTCAGCCTTCAACAGCAGCGCAACGAAAGAGTCTCCACTAAGCGGTGTTGGGATTTCATTCGTGGGAGGCATATATAGTGCTCCATTCGTGGGTGGCATATATGGTGCTTCAATCGTATTTGGGTTAGTATATAAAGTAGGATTAGGTTGAGTGAAATATGTAGTCGGATGCTCCTCTAGAAAAGGTTCGCTTTTTGGAATTGTGTAATAAGTTACAGGAGGTTGTTCGCTTGTATAACCATTCCCTGTATTCGCATAGTTGACGATCTGGGGATCAGACTCTTTACCTTCAGATGATGCTGTACTTCCCAGCCCAACAGTTCCGTTATTTGTAAACATAAGAGAACCTTTCCTAACACTTCCATTGCTTATTGTATGCACAACAGGGGTTGTTTGTGGTTCACTTTGACTGGATGATTCACCAACGGGGTGTTCAGATTGTGGTAAAGCTGTTTGCATAGAGACATTTATTTTAAGTTCTTTTCCAGGGTCTGCCGAAGTCGAATGTAACATTGAGTTAGAACCAATCCCAACAGTTCCTGATGTAGTAAACATCAATGAACCTTTTCTTCCTTTTGAACTGCGTAAAGATGGGGCTTCTGCGACAGGTTTTACTTCAACTTCGTCCGTACGTGACTTATCAACAAGATTTGATCTATTTGTGGAGCCTATACCATTATGATTCGATTTTATTCCGTTTATCGGTGTCGAAGACTGCACGGTATAGTTTAATCTGGAAGATTCTGGCGATGTGTGATCCATTAATTTATTGGGTAATTTAATATTGTTTGGATTCATTACATTTGGTGCACCTAAACCAACTGATCCACCGGGTGTGAACATTAGGGAACCTTTTCGACCAGCTCCAGAGTGCTTCGATCGCTTAGGTGGTGCGCTCTCAGTGGGTGATGAGGAACTCACAGGTGACGTACCGCTGCTATCAGCCATGTGAATTGAACTCTCTATGGCTTCAGGCTCGTCTGAAGTCGAACCCATAGTTCTGTAAGCAAAAAATGAAGAAATGAATGAGAATTTACGTAGGATATGGTACGTGCAAAAAGGCTTAAAAACAAAAAATATTACGAAGGCCTAAAACGGCTCGCACGGTCATCCTAAAATTCAAATGAATGGAGTGTTGCTCTGGACGTCCTGGTTTCACTTCAGTGTTCAATCTCATCATGACAAAAGTAGAGTAAAGAGGTTACAGAGCACTTTACCTTTTCAACCCTCTGCGCTCAATGATTGGAGATTTAATGATGAGAATGGTGCTCGTTTTGTTTTATACTATCCAACGTAAAGCGAGTTACGGTTTTGTATATACCCTCACTTTGAATCTCGTTTAAGACTCAATTAAGTGTGAATCTAAAGTATTGCTGGTCTAATACGACACGAGCAAGAAGAGAATTTTAGTTGTTTCGTTATTATTTAGGGCCTGTAGAGTTTGTATGCACAAAGTATGGTACCTATCAGTTAATTGGAAAATCATACAATTTAGGAAGCAGTAGATGTGCATATGGATATGTGAATTTTGGTTCACTTCATACCTACATACGAAAAAAATTAGAAACTTTTAAGCAGTATGCTAAATAAGAACTTGTTTGTCTGCTACTGCTGCGATCAGCGATTTGAAGCAAAAACTCGACTCGTTATTATGATTGTATATAATGGATTTTGTTGATTTAATAAAGATAGATAAGAAACATAATCTTTCTAAAATGACTAATTTCATACAACTCGCGTCAATATTTGGTCTTTTTAAAGCAAAGATATATAAGTATTTAGATCATACAAAAATAACTTTTTCGTATCAATATCTATTTCAAGCTGAGCATCTGCAAAGGCACTAAAATTGAAAAATGCATTCATCCACGCGATTCAAACTTCTGGAAGCAAGCAGAAGAGTCGAAGAAAAAAACAGACCGCATTGACATTTGAACCAAATAATCCATTCATGGTGTATTGATGAAGCCTAGTTGGCTTCGTTTCATTGTTTCCGGAAAGATGACAAATATTGATGTCTCATTAATTATATTTTCTCATTAGGGTTATATTTACACTAATTTAGCGAGAGAGTGAAGGGAATATGTGGAGTCACGGATGATCACAAAATGTTGCAAGAGGCTCTTTTATGAGATCTTTTCATATTCATCGATGTTCTTTTATTTATGGGAGAAGAGACTTGAACAAGGCAGTAATTTCCTTCTCAAACGATCAAGCTGTCGAAAAGAAGAAATTTTATTTGTTGCGTCAAATATTCTGTACTCTCTATGGTGGAAAGGGGTATGGTCGTATAAAGGTTGTTCTCTGTGGTGAACGTTGAAACAAAGCAACATGTGTGGTCATCATCCGCTTCCTCTTTCATCAAATGTTATTATTCTTTAAAATCCTAGTGTTCTACTCTCTAAAATATTGTGACACCTTTATTCACAAATGTCCAAAAGAAACATGTTTCAGCTTTCTTAGAACATGTAATACACCTAAAATTGTCACAACTCCATTTAGGAAATCTCAACTGTATCGCATCATCTAAAAAATGACTGAATGAGAAAATATAAATTATTCTATAAGGTGAAGTAAAGTGAAAATTTTGCCAACAATTCTTAATCTGACTTATTATTTTAAGAGCATCTTGTATGGTACTAAAGTTGATATTAATCCTGAGCAAGATATTATCTTCATCAGTTACAATCATTGATTACGACACGAGCATTATAAATCTATTATTCTGACAGACCAATTGAAAATAATACCAGCAGCATTGTATTTACTTTTTCCAATTGGTAAAGATATGAGAAAATATTCTTCAAATGACAATGATTGAGGTATAGATGCAAGAAAGAATCCTGCTCTTAACATAAATTTGATATCACAAATGATCCAAACTAAACATCCTCTATTTTTCACACGAACATGCTGGATCTAAAATGGGTTCCACGTGCTCCCACACTTAAACTTTTAAGTGATTTTTAAATCAATCCCACTCTAACCTAATTACTTACATTGATATTTTTCCTGTTCGCTAAAATGTTTTGTATCATAAAGGAAATTGATGGTAAATAAGGAAAAATTGACATTTGCACATGCAAAGAAATGTCACACAATTCTTGTTGTTAAATAATTGCACATCAAGAAAGTGCAGCACAATATTATAGAATCGAAAAAGAAACAAACTGCTGAGTTCTGAAGTTACAGATCTGCAGACGAAGTCATTATTACATTTGTTGAAACATGAGGAAAACTATCATTTTAAATTTACTCTTATCTTTGTGTATTACGATGCAAGTATGCGCCGATGTTGATTTCAATGTTGGCAATACACAGATTCAACAGAAGAAGGTAAATAAAGTTTCTTTTTTTGATGCGTTTTTTCAAACACTTTTCAAAGTAGACTAAACTTTTTATCAAAATCGATGCTTCTCTTTTAGGGAAGAGAAGTTGCAAATACGAAAGTTAGCGGAAGCCTCCGCCTTTCAAGTAGAAAAGACCAATCTTTAGATTCTCCCACACGCAAACTTCAAGATGAGCAAAACATGAATAATGACGATTATGTTTACATCTACCCCCCTTATCTCCTATGGTATAATCTTTTTTTTCAACTGATTACACAACTTATCAGTGTAATGAGCATTACTATCTCGGGTGTTGATAATATCAACATCGAAATTGAAGTACCCTGATTATGAGTTTAGATCACAGATCTTAGTATCTTTGAATATTCGAGAACATTACCGAAGATTATGTATCCATCCAATGTTGTATTTATCTATTTTTTATCCCTGCCAACCGTATTGTCAAAAGCATTTCGTTAATGGCAAAGATCTATTTGTTGAAATCGCTTTAAAATAAGCACCCATATTTGACCAATTTATCATGGCAAAATTAATTCCCTTTTCGCATTTAGTTTTTGAAAGGATTCTTTGACGGAATCCAATATTTTTTGTCTGTCGTTAACGCAAAGCTTAGATCCAAACGTGTGTTGAAATTTATCGGGGTGCCTGAATACCAAATGGTGTAAGTTCGTCATTATTATCAACTCAGAAAATTAAGAATCATAGAGAAGAAAGAGCTACTTACCATCTAATCATGCACCTGCGCAACCGCTCTCTCTTAGTTTCCAATGGGGTATTCATATTGATTCCCAATACTTGAAAAATATTGCTTTTAGATGGTAAGAAAGGTACACGGTCATATGTAATCGATGGGCTACTTGATAATGATGCTTTCTGAACGAAATCTTCCCAAGCTGATTCAAGGTTTTCGTATATATTTATTGGCATAGGTTTTTGTTCGTTTGGTCTATAATATAGTTGATTCGGATTGTGTTTAGGAGAGTTGCTGTGTTGAAAACATGAGAATTGTTTGTATTGCTTTATAGAAGGAAAACTTGAATGGTCTTTTTGTGAGTTCGAAAGATGGTAACCATGCTTGCCTAATCTGGTAAGTACAGGTGAACTATAAAAGTTTCTATCAGACGTAAAAATCATTCTTTTTCTTATTCCAGATCCATTTTTTTGAAGAAATGCACATTGTGGTACATGAATTAATATGCTTAAAGTTGTGTAAATTTGTCTACAACTTCTGCAGCTTACAAATGCTAGCGATGAGTTTATAACATTTAGATGCTCGGATCTAGCTTCAGAGCATCTTTTTTTTTGTATTTGTAGTTTTCTCGTCATTTTTCCTCAATCAGCAGATGACATCAGTAACATGAATCCAAAATTTCTTTCACTAATCAAAATACGCTCCGTCTTGATTTATAGTTTTGTGTTATGAATTCAAATTTCAAGCTGGAAACTGATTGATTAATTTAGAATAGATTTCCTTCCATTCGTTTCTAGACAAAAAATTAGAAATTCCAAATTTTTTCTGCTGTATCAATTTTGACTTGGTAGCATTTTTCTCATTTGTATAATTATACTTTTGTGCGCTAGTCCTACTTTAAAGAAGGTTTGATAAAAATGCATTTTGTAGAAAAATGTGAAAAGTGCTGATAATGAATAAGTCTATAACAACGAAAAATTGTATTCAATCAGCATTCAATCTCTTATGAACTAAAAAGCTTTTTTCATATTCGACAATACCTATGTGATAAAGAAGCTTTTTTTAAAATCCATTCAAAGCGTGACGCAATAATGGGATCTCAATTCTCGACAGGTACAATCAGAAATCTAATTCAAGAAAATTTTGACTTTGACCTAAGATCTATACAAAACGCCCATAAATGCCATCAACAAACTGCAGTCAGAAGTGGTCTGCGATTAATAGAATCGACATTTATTGATGTACGACAGTTTCAGAATCTTTTCGGTTTTTCTCGAATAAAATCCAGAGACATCTTTCTTATTTTCGATCCAAGCCAAAAAGGGAAAATTTTTAGTAATGATATATTTGGGGGTCTGTGCTTAGCATCAAATTCAGGAGATGATAAGGAAAAGCTAGATTTCCTCTTTAAGCTTACTGATTACCAAACTGCTGGGGAACTGAATAGAGAGGAGTTGATTATGGGTATGCATTCGTCTTGCCGTGGATTAGCTCGAATAAAAAGTTTAAATCATCCATCTATACAGCAATTAGAAATGATATTGAATGATTTTTGCCATGAAAATGAAAATATAGACCTTGATCATATCACTCACTCGGATGTCACTTTTCTTTGCAAACATGTGAGGGTTCGAAGCTTCTTATCAAATTTAGATTCAGCATCACTAGCAAGTGTGTGCAGTCTTTACAAAAAACAAGCAGAGCTCCTTCGAGAATTGGTATTCATAGATGAAAAACTCGATGAGATTGAAGGATTTTCGTTACGATAGAAACATTTCGGAAAGTATGTTCACAAAAATGTCATTATATTTGAACGCCGGTGAGCACAAAAAAATCACCTCTTGCATCTAGATTCTCTCAATTTTCATCCTGATTGCTTGGTATCTTTTAATTTCTTCGACACTAATACTCGGTGTGATGTTCCAAGAAGCTTCCCTGACATCATCTAAAGTAACAACAGGAGTTAACATGTTACAAGTCATATCTTTAGATCTTGCTTCCCATTCAGCAATAATTTTATCCAATGCTATGGATTTCTCACTTCCTTCATTCTCACAATGTTTTAAAGCCTCTTTTTCTACTTTATGACAAAGTCTTCGTATACTCTTCATAAGAGCACCACTTGCTACGGATGATAGATCAGCACCACTGAGAGTTTTGGGGATTTCGTCAATGACATGGTTTACAACGTCCAATACACTTTTACCCCCTTCAAAAGTAAATTTACTCATTTGAGCACACAATATTTTGGCTCTATCATCATTTGACTCGGCTAGTCCTAGATATACTAAACTATCAAATCTTCCTGGACGTAATAGTGAAGGATCTAGTAGATCAGGTCGGTTTGTAGCTCCTATTACAAATACTTTCACATTTTTCTCAGTATCAGATTCTTGTTTTCTTATGCCCCCATCATCAAGTTCTGATAGGAAAGTGGATACAACTCTTTCCATTACTCCACCTCCGGAAGAATCTTTAGCATTACTTCTTTTGGGTGCCAATGAATCTAATTCATCAAAAAATAAAATTGAGCAGCAATTACTAGATGACGAATCCCTTGCTGCTGCTCTAGCCATTGAAAACACATTACGAACATTAGCTTCGCTTTCACCCACATATGCTCCAAGTAATTCAGGACCTTTTATTGAGAGAAAGGGCATGCCATATTCGGTCGCTACAGCTTTTGCGACAAGAGTTTTTCCTGTACCAGGTGGTCCATAAAGGAGAATCCCGGACCGTCCCTGTGATTTCAAAAACAGATGTGGATACTGAAGAGGCAAATCAATTGTCTTTGTTATTTCTTGACGGACATGTGCAAGGCCCCCAATATCGGACCAATAGACTTTTGGAATAAGATTTGATGACGTAGCTTGACTTTTAAATGGATTTTGCTCCTCTATCTCACAAATAATTGACTCGAGTACTCTATTGTTTTCAGTAAATTCATTTTCATAATTTTTTTTCCGCAAAAGGTGAAACTTCCTCCTTATATAATGAATCTCATCTGTATTACGTTTTTTCAAAAACGGTTTTGCAATAAAATACGTTTCATTATCTGACCACACGGACTTAATGTATTCATCATCTAAGGAAGAAATGTTGATGGTTTGTAAGGGGCAAATATTCGTCACGGCGGAAGAAACCATATCCTTATTTTGAATCGAGGATAGAATAACTATAATTTGATGATGATGAAGACTCTTTGATGCTGTTAATCCTTTTTGTATGCCTCCAACGAGTCGCTGTAATTCCTCTTCTTTATCTTCCATATTTGTTCCACCAATTTCAGCATCAATATTACATATGTGCAGTAAACATGGAGTACACTTCTCAGCAAAGTCTAAACTAGTTTGAATACCCAAAACTTTTGCAGACAAAGAAGCTGATGTGTTTTGAGTCAAACTTCGTGTCGCTCTATACTGGAAAGCAGCGAGACCATCAATATGAATATGCCGCATGCCCACTTAAATTAATCAGGCACATTCAGTACTAGCAGCAATAAAAAAACGATTGAATTAAAAGTATCTAAATCGACATACCTTGGTCAGCTGCATATTCAACAACCCGCTGATTTTCGTTTGTATTTCTTCCAGAAACATGTAGTATTTTTGCACCCTTTGATATGGATGATAAAGATGATGCTTTGATGTCTTCCAAGGGTTGAGTACAAATAAGTAATGCATTCACAAGCTCATTGGTCGATCTTCTATTGATAGGCAAGTTCGGTCGCGTTCTATCATATTTTGGTAGATATTTGCAGGTATCCAAGATTTTATCATGTTTATTTTGTGGTGCAGATAAGCTGCGACTCTTTGTTGATTTTGTTCTTTTTGATTTCTTTCCATGTTTTGAAAATTTCATAGAAGAATAAAAAGAGTATGCAATGGAAAATGACGGAAGATCAAATGGGGTTTGTATGGATGACCATTCGGTAAAGTTGTCTATCAAGATTAATTCTGTCCACTTTGGAGAAACAAGATAGCAAATATTAGGATCATATTCCATATTTACTTTTGTTTTCATTTCATCATCAAGCTTAGAAGAATTTTTCCTGCTCTCATTATGAAACTGATCATGGTCGTCCTGGCTATAAGTGCTACTATCAGAATCATGTATTTCATTATCTCCATCAACTCTCTCCATACAACGGACTATTTGGTAGAATCTGAAATGATGTCCCTTACAATCGCTTTCAACGAATCTACCATCCTGAGCAACTCCAAAGATATCACCATTTTGAAATATACGACTTTCATAAGATTCTTTCTTGTCTAAATCATTGATAATCTTTTTATCATCACTTCTCATTTCACAAGATGAAAAGTACTTATGAATGTTTGAAGCTTCAAGTGACCTATCATGATTTTCTTGATTTTTTATGTTGGTATTTCTCTCACCGAAAGCAGTGGAAGAAGATTGGCGGTGTTGAGGTTGAATAAACTTGGATGAGAATATTTGAGGGTCAGGAACCTTTGCTACCTCTCGTATAAATACCTTCTTTGCATATCTGGCATAATGATTCGTCTTGTGACTCTGTATAATTGCCAAACATGCATTCTCTGTAGTAATAGGTTTATACTGAAAGATACCTGCATTGGATGCAACACATGGAGGAACAAAAATTGAATGCTGACGAACTTCTTTGATTTTGGTTTCATGAATCTTTTGCTTAGATTCATTATCTGAGAGACACTTGTTGTGATTGGGCACAGTTTGACATTTGCAATTTTTTGAACGAAGTAAGAGACAACCGTAAGTTGAAGTAGATTCAGATGAGCTACTGTTTGAAAGAAGGCAAAGATTTCTTCCCTCGATAGTATTTAGTTTCATAAAAAGATCAGGGGAGTCAACGAAAATGGTGGAATAAATATCCATAGGTACTTGCATTTCGCGTTTCGTATTGTCATCGTTTAGGGAGCTGGTTGATGGATTAAGTTGTTTTTGTTTTCTTTGTTGGCGTCTTTTACAATGCTTGCAAATCGTTGAGAGAATATTGACACTAACATGAAGATTTTTTGGAACCTGTAATAACTGAGTTGATGAAGGTTCAGATACATCATTCAAATTCGTTGACTCGGACCTTCCCGTTTCAGCTTGGTCAAAGGAACTGCGGACGTGGCTAGATTGACGATGGGAGAATGGTGACTCTCGCTGGCAAAAGCCACTGGCTCTAATTAAGTTCATCTTGATAATTTATCATTAGAGAAGCTCAATTCTATTTGTCACTCCTTTTCATATTTAATAAATTGGAGTGGTTGGCATCATGTCGGTCAAAACCAAAAGGAGACGCTAACCCTAATCTTTGCAATGTGAAATTTTCACGTATCTGAGCCATACATACGCCATCAAGCAAAAAAAAAGAAACGATGCAAATAGTGATGAAACAGGAACAGAATCATCCTTTGATATTTTACTAGATAGTACCGTAGTGTCATGATTTTATAGTAACTGCATTTTTCATCTCATTTTATGTTGCATTGTTAAATTAAGTATATAAACAATGTCGTAGAGTTACAATGTCACCAATAGAAATGAAGACTCATGTTATTCCATGAATTACAAATGAAAAACTAAATTACACCTGTCAATTCTGCTTTTCTTCGGAGAAGTTCTTCCAATCTAGCTCTTTCTTCTTCAGCACCAATTAAGTTGGTTATCTTTTTTATCTCCAAATCGCCATATGAATCGATCCGTGTATTTTCAACAATTTCCCAACGTTCTTTTTTTCTTATCGTTTCTTCGCATTTTTGAATGTCGAGTTCGATTTGATCCATGATATCTTTCATCATTCTAAATTTGTCCCGAACAACTTCTTGCTTAATCCTCCTACATATTTGTCCAAATTTGATGGCATTGACAGTCTCTGAACTATGTTCATTTTCAGGAGCAGCGCAAATTACCATAGTTGTTTTGCTATTTTTACCTAAACCCGGTGCTAATAGCATGGTAAGTTTTGAGTCTGCGTATGGAACATACTTGTTGCCATGTTGTAAATTTTGGACGCATTGCTTTAATGCAAGAAGACCAAGGTTGATATTGACAGCTTCTTATTGCGATAGTAACAGTTTAAATATTATAAGCTTATCGTATTCATATCATATATAAAAGAAAAGAAAGTAGAGTTCGTATGTAAAACCCTAAATATAAAATCAAAGAAAAAGGATGATCGAATTGT
>Ga0209092_10001273_pt1 | contig 24949 bp, 12 predicted proteins | sample FraStrMetagenome_FD_187446 | JGI IMG/M metagenome (GOLD analysis project Ga0209092, IMG submission 187446) | Marine eukaryotic phytoplankton communities from Arctic Ocean - Fram Strait ARC3M Metagenome (SPAdes) (version 2) | ecosystem: Environmental > Aquatic > Marine > Oceanic | place: Fram... | reverse complement strand
GATTGGTTGTGGCTGAGATGGTGTTGAGGCCTGCCTGTTGGATGAGGTTGTCTGAAAAAGCTTCTTGTGATATATGTGCTTTCAGAGTAGTATCAGTTTGTCTCCACTGAAACCGTAAACCTAAAAAATGTGTTACATTTCCCATAAAGTCCACTTTAGTTTCTTCTTTTAATTTTGTTTCGAAATATTTTTCTACTTCATCGCATTCAGAGAAGTATACGAAATCATCTACATATAAGCCTAGATATAGCGGTGGTTTCCCGGGAATGATTGTGCCTTGAAATAGGCATGGCGCATTTGGACATTGATTTAGGCCCATTTTTGTTAAAATTTGGATGGCTTTGTCATACCAGTGCCTCGGACTCCTTTTTAAACCGTAGAGTGTTCGTTGTAATAGCCAGTAGGTGTTTTTGTCTGTGTGAGGACATCCTATTGGAGGTTTTAAAACATATTTTTCTTCTGATGGTAGAAGGGCTTGCACAAAAGCCTGTTTAAAATCTCCAGATTTGAGTATTCTTTTGAATTTTACTGCAATTGAAATCATGAGTCTTAATTCTAGCATACTCATCACTGGCGCATAACAATCTGGCTTTGACCAGTCATGTGGGTCTAGATTACCCAGTGCCACAATTCTATACTTGGCTCTTTTTGGACGCCCAAATTCGTCATGCTTGATAGTCGAGATTGCCATTGTGGGAAGAATTGTTTTATATTCATTTTTCTTCTCTTGATATTCCGCTTCTGTTAGGGTAGTCCATGCTGGGAGATCTTTTAGGCCAAAAAATTCTTCAGCATAAGCTGCATCCCAAATTTCTTTATCATTCTTGGACATCTTTTTGTGCTTGAGTAATGTGGGGACATCATGACTCTGGAGACCTTTCGCTGATACATGATTTGCTATTATTTTGGAGAGAGTTTTGGATGATTTGTTGAGTAATACTTGTTGAATGGAGATGTGGCCTTTATATAGACTTCCTTCATTGATATAGCGATCTTTTTGTGTGTCAAAGTCTTTTAGTTCTACTTTGGTATTAGTTTCCTTATACCCTGGCCTGAAATACCATGTTTTATCTTCCAGAATAATTTTTCCTCGTTGCGGACGCTGCATTGAAGGGAGAAACATTGTTACTGGTGCCAGATGTTGAATCCATTCATATTGTAGTTTGTTCGATTTGTCTGAGACTATTTCTTCTATTTTATTTTCTTCAAATTGATGTATTGACCCATCTAGTAGTTGGAGGGTGTATATGGTGTCATCGAATGCTGGAGTGGCTATGACATACGCATCATATTTTTTATTTTGTATTTCAACTTTTACCTTTTGTTGGGGTTTGTATGTTGGAGCTTTATTCTGAATAGTGCTATCGCAATATTTATTGACATATAACCCCCCTTCATACTGTAATCCGAAAGTAGGGCCAGCTACCATTGCTTCATCAAAAATGCATCTTGCACTTGAAATTGTTTTCTTCGTTTGTGGATGATAAAACTGAAGAATGTTGGATTTTTCACTGCGACCAACCAGGATTGTCCTTACTGTTTGGTTGTTATACGAATGATCATCCGTTTGCGTGACATAGGCCACTGAGAATAAGGGAAATATATTACGCATATCTGGCTTACATTTGTATGCAAGTTCATGGGGAGTGGTAAGTTTATTATTAACTTTCAATGGTAGGTAGTTTGATACTTCCGCTGCTCTTTTGAGGGCAAAATACCAAAATTTATTTGGGAGAAGTGCTGATGCTAACCAACTCCTTGCCATTTTCAACAATGTCCGCCAGTTTCTTTCACAGACTCCATTTTGGCTTTGATGCTCTGGTGGCGCTGATTCTATGCGACAATGATTAATGGCTGCATAAGAAGATATTTTCTGTCCCATTAATTTGTAGTCAAAATCCGTTCTGATACATTTGGGGAAGCAATTTATATCGATGGCAAATTGTTGAATTGCTGGTAGAATATCGTCTTTTAGGCTCTTCAATGGGTATAAAAATTTAAATCTCGTTGCTCTGTCTACTATAAATAACGAGTATTTGATTCCATTAATTGCTGTATTGGAACCAAAAATAATATCCATATGAACTACGTCGCCAAGGTTTTGTGGAAGATCGAGGGGATTTGTATTCCGTTTGGATTTGTCTATTGTGGATACCTCACCCAAGTCGAGAATGGGTTCTTTATCCAGTGTTGATAATCGAAAATTATTTGAAGTCTGTTGGATTTCTTTTATTATACTTTTGACATTTCGAAAACCGAATCCTTTTTGCATTTGATCGATTGACATTGTTGCTATATGTGGCGCATGTTGGATAATTTTATCGACAAGTCGCAATGATGAATTTGAGTCGGGTTGGCTATTTTTGCTAATTTTATGATGGTGGCCTAGCAAAATCTGTTCCTTTTGCCGCATTTGTTCGACTGTTTTTGTTGGTAGGATTTCACTTTGGTTGGATAGAGATGTAAATGTTGAGTTTACATCATCTATATTAATATGGCCCTTTACGAATTCTTCTGACCATGGTAGTTTTATTGTCACTTTGACTGGTTTGTTTTTCATCACTGGTGTGACTCTTCTAGCTGTAGGTGGGGTGTCTGTACTTCCAAAGCCTTTCGTGCCTCTTTGTGTCTCAGATAAGTTTTCCACCTGTTCGAATGTGACATTTGGGCATGCCTCAATAATCATTTGAGCAACTTTGTCACCTTTATTGATTTTAAAGTGTTTGTTGTCATTATTGATGAGAACTGGTTTAATTTCTCCCCGGTAGTCCGAGTCAATTACTCCGGCTCCTATATCAATTTTATTTTTAAGAGTCAACCCACTTCGTGCTGCTATACGACCGTAGTAACCAAAAGGGATCGCCATCGATATATCGGTATTAATGGCTAATCTTTGATGAGGAGGAATAGTTATATTTGAAGAAGAGTAGATATCGAAAGCCGCTGATCCTTTTGTTGATTTTGATGGAGTTTTAGCATTTTCAGATAATGGTTTGTATGAAATTTTTAATGTTTCATTTATTTGATATGATGGCACTTCGTTGCACTCGGGTATGCTCATTTTACGATGATTATTGCATATTTCTATATTCATTGTGATTTCATCGTCGATTTGGAGATTGTGGATGAAAGAAGGGAAAGCTATGGTTACCATATTACTATCAAAATGGACTAGCTGGCCGGGTTTTTCGCAGTGTTGCTTTACTGAAAACAATGATGATGATAGAGTTGGTACGTATAATACACCTTTCAGTGTATAATAGTTATTACCAATTTTGCATTGTATGGATCCTATTCCTTCGATTGGTGCTTGTGAATTGTCGGCCAAAGTCACATTTTTAATCATATGCTCTGTAGGCCATTTGGTAAATGTAGCAAACGCACTCGGGTTGTTGCACATATGAGGATATGCACCCGAGTCGATCACAAAAGTTATAGTAGATTTTCTTGCCATTGAGGTTGGATGAGAATCATTTTGTTCAATATTAACACGATTACATGAAATTTTGAGATAATGATTAATATTCTTTTTACTAGAATTAATATTATTGTTAAAATTCATTAGATCGTCAGTGGCTGCTTCCAGTGCAGAGAGATCGATATCATCCATTTGACTAGGAGGTGCTGATTGTTGGGTTGATGTATGCTTTGCGATTGGGATGCATTGGCCCATTTTGGATTGATTGGGATATTTGTGTAAAAGTGCATTGAGGATCTCACAATATTGACTTGTGTGATACTGTGAATTATGCCATACGCAGTTTCCTTGTTTGATCTCTGGATAATATTTATCATATGAAAATATTCCTTTTTCCATATCATTTTCGATTTTGGCTTGCCTGTTTTCATTTTTCTTGATGAATTCCCTGATGTCAGGATTCATCTGACGGGTTTTGAATCCTTGAGGTTCTGGATTTGGAGAGGGCGTTGGAGTCGGTTCCTGATGAGGTTTCTTTGGTTTTACCAAGGATTTGGGTTTCTTTGGACCCCCCTTGTCATCGGGTTCTTTGTCGTCCTTGACCTTGGTATTCTCCTTGTGTTGTTTATTATTGGAACGGATTGCAAGAATGTTATGTAGATGGTTGCGAGCTGAGTTCAAAAGTTCTTCAATGTCGAGCGTATTCCATGCTTCTGGCAAGTTATCAAGACGTTTTTGGATGTCTGAGAAGTCTGGACCTAGACCTCTTATGAATCTGGTTCTGAGACCATCGTTGTTGACAAAACCTCCGTTGTCCTTTAGTTCTTGGTGTATCAATAGACACCTAGCGGCAAAAGCATCTAAGCTTTCCTCATTCTTTCTGTACAAGCTATTGTACTCGGTTTCTTTGTTGATTATTTCCACCTTGGTCAGCTTCTTCCTGTAGATTGTGTGCAAAGTCTTCAGGTACTCAAGGCCTCTTCCCCTAAGATGGGTTTTGGTATTCATTATTGACTGCGCCTGACCTTGAATGCACAGTTTGAGAGAACTGTATAGTTTCATGGAGAGGGATTCATCGGCTAATTCTTCTGTTATAACTGCATTTGCATCCTTATCATAAAGCGATTGCCATGGGGGTATGGCGAGAATGCTAAGGACTTGATCATACCAGGTGATAAATTCGGTGGTTGATTTGCCGGAGAATTTTGGAAACTTCAGATTGGAAGATAGGATATCTGATTTTTGGTAGAATGCTTGTTGGGCTTTCGATGCTTCAATCATCTGTTGATAGAATGCCTCCTGGTTGTGTGTGGCTATGGTTGAAGTTCCAACAGACATGTTATCCTCCATAGTCCTAGGAGGTGCTGTTGTATGTTGTTGCTTCAGGAACGCGTTCTCTTTTGACAGTGCAAGAAGTTTGTGTTGCATTTCCTGGATGAGACGTTGATTATCCATAATTGTTTGGAGCATTGAGTGTTGTTGTTGATTTGAATTAATCTGATGAGATTGATGATTAAGCGGAACTGGTGCGGGTTGACGAGATTGCTTGGTGGACATGGTGGAGGTTGATGATATTGATACTACTGATGGTGGTCTTGATCTTCGTTCCGTATTAACTGTTGACGGAAGAGGAATTGATCGGGGATCCACATAGGATTCTGGTGTATCCATAGTTTGATCATAGTAGTGGGATGGACTTGGAGCAAAATAGGTTGGATTTGGATGGTTGATCTGAGGTGGATACCACGTATTTGGTGTTGGAACATTTTGACCATGGACGTAGTTGTTTGGAACTTGATTCAACAGCATTTCCTGAATTGGAGTCATATGATGTTGTTGGAAATTCTGATATGGCCCCATATACTGTGAATGATGCATTCCCCTATTGTTATTCATCACTTGATTGGGATTCATGGTTGGTGGATTTGGAGAGTTGGTTGGGTTGGCATTTGGTTGAGTTTGTGCTACTTCAGGTGGTCGATTATTTTGATTCGTCGGAGTCATATAATCCTGGGACTGGTTGTCTTGGGTAGGAGTCTCCATCGGAGGTAGTCCCATCACACGCCTCGACATCCTGTTCGTATTCATGTGGTAGGAATTCGTTTAGGAACGATAACTCTGACCACTGAATGTTCGGTTTGTATGTGGGATTATGATTTCTGAAGCGTGCAAAGTGATCTTCGGATAGACCGTGTTCAAACTGATCTTCTAGATATTTGATGCAGTCCGCTAGTGATTGGAAATTCGTTTTGAGAGATTTTTCAATTGTGCTCTTATTGGTGGTATTCGATATGTCCACGGATGGGACTGTGAGTAGGTATCGAAGGCCTTGAATGTCGTTGGCGACTGCAAATATTTTGTGGTATACTTGCTTTAAGGTTAATTGGTCTTTTGAGTCTGGTGTTTCAGTCTGGTGATTTGTTTCGTTATTTGCCATTTATTTAGAAGATGGTGACGTACGTTTTGATTTAAATAGGTCAAAGTATCGGTGGATGGAAAATAATTTTCAATCGGTTGGCTGAATCCAGATTTTGAGTTGTGTGCGTTTGGGGACACTACTGTTTTTGGAGAAATCGTGTTCTGAGTGTGATACCTGTTGGAGTATGAATTGGTGCGTTGCACTATTCGAGGAAGCGATTTTTGGAATGGCGAAAGGAAGATTGTTCGTGCTTGTTTGCTTGAGAATCGACTATTCGACAGACGACGGGTTACATAACCTATTGGTGGTGTAATTGTGTGTTTTAGTAAGATATTATCTATTTATGTGGGCTCGTACGTTCCGTACAACACCTATATTATGTGCTACGCAGTACTCATTTCGTTTTCAATACAAATGCAACGTACGTTGAAAGTCCTGAAAATCTTGCCAGATGCAAGCATAAAATTAGAAACGAAAGCACCACAACGGACGCCCGAAGTTGTTGCCATGTCTTATTATACAAATACATTCGAAGCGCCAATGAATTCTCATATTCTTCATCCAGAAATTCAGCAAAGTAATCAAGATTTTTTTTTGAACTTCACGAGGAGAGAACCAATAAATAGAGCTCCTAATGGTCAAACGTCTTGTAATTTCTCTTTGAAAATCATTCCTGGCGAATCAATCAGGAATGAAGATGTATTATTTGGGAGGGGTAAAAGGGCTCAGAATCATATTGGAAACATGCACTACCGAGAGGTTATTTCTGCTATCGTGAAAAGGTACAAAAACTGCAGTAAACAAGAGAAGACTGCTCTTTCAAATGGCGTCGTGTACGCAATTCATAGACAAGGAGGAAGGTTCCTATCTCCTTTAAAGAAACATCCTAATTCATGGGTAGAGGTAAACGGAATAGCTCTAAGAAAGAAAACGAGTCAAGCACTAAGAGATAGAGGGTTATTAGAGAAAAAGAACGCAGAGAATCTTGTGAAACACGTTGGCCGTTTTCGTCTTTTTTTCCGTGAGCGGGGTAATCCTTGAGATGCTACATTTTCTTAATTCTAAGCCTAAAATTTTGTTAACTTTTAAATATTTTCAATCAAAAAAGGATAGTTTTCAATTGGCAACCTAAATGTTATGAGTTAGAAAGCACAATCTCAAGTTAGTCCTTCATGTTTCCGACAACCATTGTCTAGTTTGATCTATTTTGAGTCTCTTAAAGTTCTTGTTCACAAACACATCCATCTAAGGAAACAAGTTTCTTTGACGGAACAAGTTTTTACTAAATTCTGTTAAATAAAGTTTCTACCAAGAAATTTTTACATTTTAGATACAAATACACATATTAAAAGGCCTCATGTTTTAACGCATGAAAAAGCAAATCTATAACATGTATGGTTCATTAGAGTTCGTCTGGAACGTATATGCGTAGAATTCTTACATATGTATCATGCTATTCAGCTATTCCGTTACCCTCCTACGTACGGCTATAAAATTCATTTTAATTTCTCTTGTGTTAATTATCTTCTCCATCTCAAACCGGTATTGCAGAGAAACAAACCTTTCATGGTACATACCTCTAATTGAAATGATAATAGAAGAGTTTCCTCTACGTATGTCTTAAATTCGTACGGGCCCTATCTATTAGTCTCCTGCCGTTCATGGAAACACCGTAAACATTAGACTCTTTTTATTTTTTTATTTTTTTTATATCTTCCGCATGCTCATTTGTAACCACATATCATTTGACAAATAGTGTTAGAACGTTATCTAGTGCTTGCGCATGCGCATGACACGATGGACACCTTTACGTTTACGTGAAGTTTAACATTTATTCTCATCTAAGATATCGGGTCGAAACGGGTCCGTCTCAGTACGTCGCCTTAGTACACCTCGTAAAATAAAAACATACCACAACAAGATACACAAACAAACAAACAAACAAACAAACAAACAAACAAACAAACAAACAAACGTACCTATGTCTTGAATAGTTTTTTGATCTTGCTATCGAAGAAAGTCTTGAAAGTCATTTATTAGATTGATGGATTGTACATATGCAGCTTACAATGTTCATTAATATTTCATTAGCAAAATATTTAAATTTATGGAGGTGTCAACGTAGGAGGATAAATCGTTTGTGTTAGCCAAGGAAAAAATATTGGATTTTGTATTAAAAAATAAATAGTGAGTTCATTTATACTGTAGTACATCTTATAATCAAAAACTGATAATTCGCAATTGAACCGACTCAAATTTAGTTAACATCATATTCAATAAGATTGAATATTGGGCAAAGCCCTGGAGAACAAATTCGGTCACTTTACAGCGCATAACATATAAATAAAATAAGAGTCTTTCGGGGACGACTTCTTTTATTCACAATAGTAGATTTGAAAAAACGGATCCTAGTACAGAAAAAGGACCGTTTCTTTTGTTCAAAAACTGTCTTAAGTTATCTCGCAATAAAATGAGCGAGTAGGGGACAAGCTCTCTAAAGCAGATGCACGGCATATCACCCGAGCTATAGTAACCACTTCTAAATAGTCCTAAACAGTCAACCCCGAAAACAAAGATACAGTGTATCGCAAGAATAGAAAGGCTTCATAGATAAGTCCCTATTCTGGATGTATGTGACTTACTCCATCATTTATATACTTAATGGAGCAAACTCCATATAGTGTGAACATGTCGTTTAGATAGAAAAGCAGAATTAGGACATGAGCAAAGTTAGAATTGAGGCGAATGTTGCTTGTCATCTAATCGGAGATTTTAGGATCTTTTCGAATCGATATATAGATGTAAGAGAGTCCAAAAATGCATCGGTTCAATTAAAAAAAAATAGTAAGCAAACGAGAACGACTATCTCTGCAGAGTATAATTCAGCAATAGATACAAAGTCCATACATCAGACTTGAGAGTAATGTATTCATCAACAAACTATGATGTATGCGATAACTCAAATGTATCGGATTCATATCGATATGAAGACAAGTTGCTTTTATTGGTTTTACTTTGATATTGTTTTTGCACGTCTAAATAATATAGATCACTAAACAAAGTGACATTCTAATAGACTTTACATAGAAAAGATAGATTAAGTTCAGAAATTGAGAAGTTCTTCCTATTTACCACTCCTTCTTTTCACGAAAAGATTCAACCTACAATAAAAATACGAAACCGCAAAAAAGATATTATTCGAAATCATTTGACAAGGAACGTATGTTTTCGAGGATGAGTAGTACTAGCATTGCTTCAATTCTAAAGTCCCATGAAAGATTCATGAATCTTTGAAAGACCCAAAAAATATATTTTTTACTTTTGAATTCCTGCATCAGCATTCTTTGCTTTAATCTCAAGTCTCCTTGTCAACTTTAAATATCTCTTCATATCGTTTTGCGAAGCCTCCTCTACCGGCATCTTTCTCAACTGAGCCAAAGTTGTTAATGGGGTGCAAAGATTATTTATGAAATCATCGTATTTTTCACGTTCCTGCACAACGATATTTTCTGCATTTTTTTGCACATCAAGGCCTTGAATTGGAGTTCCTGGTTTCATAGCTAATGAGTTTATCCGAGAATTAGTGAAAGTAGAAAAACTGGCTTGATATTGAATCAAATTTGGGCCATTACTTGTTTTGCTGAGTCGAATCTTGGTATTTGTCGTAAACCTCATTTTCGTCATGATAGTTGCTGGTATCCTCACAGTTCTCATTTGGTGAAAAGGAAGGGCGTTCCCGCATCTTTGAAGCGGTGACATGCTCGAGATGAATCTAGGAACTAGTGCAAGGTTTATTCAGTTGTTCAATATGTATGAGAAAAACCTTATGGTAGCCACTGCTTCCTTCGTTCCAATTGTTTTAAGGTAGAAATTATAATTTTGCAAGTATGTACGTTCTAGTACGTGCTTTGGAGTGTTTCATCATGACGAGCTGGGTGACAACTTGAAATTAAATGCATTTTGGAATCATAAAACATGATTTTGCTTTCCATTTCATCTTTCTTTCAATTAGTGAAGTATGAAAAAAACAAATTAAGCTCTGCACAAATCGATTGATCCCTTTCAAGCCAGAGGAATATAATACGAGGATAAACTTTAGTATAGGGTCCCAAATTTATTTTGTACACTATTTTCCGTTTTGAGTACAATGTTTGGGACCCTAATCCTAATAAAAATAATGGAACAAAATTAAGGTCTTGCTTTTTTTGTGCACTGATCAACATAAAATGGCATTTTTAAGAGCTAATGAAAATTGAGAAGATTCATTTCTTATTTCAAGTCTTCATGATTGTGCAAGTTATCGTTATTTTTTTGCTGCTTATTTAAATATTCTAATTATGATTATTTGATAATTATAATCTGAGTATTGCCAGACTTAACAATTTTATGGACAGTTGTGTCATATTGGTCAAAATGAGATTTTGAAAGAATGCATGTTTTTGTTTATCTACTGTATGAATTTCTGTCAAGAAAGTTGATAAGCCTCAACAAAGATAAGTCGCGCGATGAGATTTCTTTTCATTAATAAGTGTGTAACGAAGAGCTTATTTTGGAGACTAAGTCATTATGCATGATTATAGTGTATGTATACTGTCTTCTTTATTAGTCCTTGCAATCATTTTTAGGTTTTTCCTAGCCATTTTGATAGATATTCATCTTTTATTTTCCGAGCAATTCATTGATCTTTCCAGACTTGGAAGCTGCTTGGGTATCATCATTACCTCCAATATGTTCTCCTTTGACAAAAACATTGGGTACAGTATTTTGTCCTGTCATTGATAATAATTCATCTTGAATCTCACTTCCGTTGTCCATGTCATTAAGTTCGTAAACTTTGGCATCAATATTTAAGTCCAAGAAAAGATTCTTTGTTTTTTTGCAAAATGGGCAGTAAGATTTGGAGAAAACAACAACCTATACCGTAGAAAGATGGAAATAGTAAGAAGAGGAAAACTTCAAAACGCCCTTAGCATCACTATAAGTGAAGGAAAGGCAGACGCATACGCTTTTATTCATGAAAAGGCCATACTTACATCGTTTCCTGCAATCTCAGCTTTTACAAAATCGGCAGTGGATGACATCATACGGGCTGTGGCAAATCTAGATCGGGGAAGACGTCCAGCAACAAATGCGGTGGTACCAACGAATGAAGAGGCAACAAGAGCAAGTCGTAAGTTCATGATGAGTTTTAATAGATTATGTTATCCTTTTGTCTGTTGAAGATTATTGAAATATGCAGACACATACCTAAAATCTAAAAAGTACTTCTTCGTGTTTCTATTTGAATTTTGTGACGTATCTTGTGAAAATGAAATGCGTGGTGTTTTGAAAATTAGGAAGTGCGGTGAAATCCTACTTACAGCATACATAGAGTCAATCCCAGTTTTAATCTAAATCTCCGATCTGCGTACGTGGCTTTGAATCAAGGATTGAATCGCAAAATAATCTGATTTAGAACCAAGTAGAGCTAAAAGTAAGTCTTGTTGAAGAAAAAATCACAGAAAACTTCGAGAGCATTCTTCAAACATCATTTTAAAATTATGATCACAAAATTGCAGCAATATGGATAAGCTTCGCCACAAAAAAAGGTGAATCATGAATGATTATGAAAACAATACTCAAGCTGAGCACATTTTTTTAATACCAGTGATTAAATATCACACACTTCTAATGTAACATTCCTTGGTAACTTGCAATCACGTAATCTTAGAAGAACTTCCCAACATTCATCAAGTTTGATAGTTGCTTCAAGACGTAATTTAAATTCAATATAGTTGAAAATTTGATGATGAAGTCAATTTTGAAGATGATATAACTGCAACGAAGCTTTAATTTTTTCATTCTTCAAGTCAAATGAGAAAAAAGATTAAACCTAACTTCGTTTTCAATTTTTTGAAAGCATTTATAAATCCGATTCAAAGTGCTATGGATACCACTATCATTTTTTCTTTTTCAAAGAAAAATACAACCGAAGCCGGAAGAATATTTGTTTATCCGAGAGTTGCGAAAGGCTTTAAATTCTTCAAAAAGAGTACCTAAATCTATTTTCTACGGTACTTTTGAAAGGCTCTAAAATATTGAAAGTTTGCATGAATATTGTTTTTCTTTTAAACAACGATTCTTTCGTATGAAAGAGTTACCGCACAGTTGTCAAACGATGCACTGCTGTGGTTTAATAAAAGTGCTATGAAAACAAACACTTCGTTTGAAAGGAAGAAGGAATAATTAATATCGAGATGCTCTGGAACAGTTTACACGTAGCTCACGCAGCCTAAAAAATAAAAAAATTCGCGCCACAATTGAGACTCCTGATCCATTCCTTTCGTACAGCAGAAAAGAAGATAAGAGATTTATTTACGGGCAAATACGTACAGCAGTCGGATTGACACTTTTCGTAATCTTTGGCGCTAATTTTATTAAGAGAATTCTTCCTGCAAAAGACAAGAACATATACCCTATCAAATACAAACACGATGTTGACCACCTTTGCCCTCAACTCTTTTCTTGGAAATATAGATCCAGCATCCTCCTTCAAATCGACTACACCAATCACTTTCAATCTTTTGAGACAAAAAGTATCGTTCGTCAGGAATGAGGAGAAAAATACCACAACAAGTAGTAGTGATACGAAGGAACAAATCCCTTTCATGCTGACCGAAGCAACCCAAGTAAGCAAGGCGAGATCTGAAATTTTCCAGCTTGGTGCGCATGTAGGAGGTCTTTGTAGTAAAGTACTTCTCTATGCCCCGTTAGATAAGGAAGATAATTCCAAGTTCTGGAAAAACGATTCTCCTGGCAAAGATGAAATTTCAATGTATATGGGAAAAATCTTGTTATCACTCCTAGAGCTATGTGAAATATGTCAATTAGACTTGTGTACTTGCATAGTTAAAAAAATGCACCTCAATGGGAAAAAGTATCCTGTAAGTAAATACAAACTTCTCATGCCTCTCAGCAAAATTATCTCGTCCTATTGTCTCTGGTGTATGGTAATCAATTTAGAAAGGTGAAATTAATTGTAAGATTCTTTTTATGTTTGCCCTCATGACACTGACAGGTGGAGCTATGTAAAGGAAAATCAGGGAAATATACTGTATACTCAAATGAGACAGGAATAACGAAAACATCGGGTCAATCCACAATGACTTCCGAATTTATGTCCCTCTCCAACGAAACAATGCAACACGTACAAAGCCTTCAGAATATATCTCTAAAGATACGGAATTTTGCATCCGAACGAGATTGGGAGAAGCATCATTCCCCACGCAATATAGCTTTAGCATTAATGGGAGAATTGGGTGAATTAGCAGAATTATTGCAATACAAAGGTGACAATTATACAGCAGATGGAGACGTTGTACCTGATATTACCGACGAAGAAAGAGATCATTTAGGCCAAGAGGTAAGAATGTAATTTATCTCTTGCAAATCCATGCATTGCCTATTTTGTGCCATCCATCCAACCATTATGTATCCATATTTTCGAACTTCCACAGGTGGCAGATGTTTGCATATATCTTATCCGAATGGCAGATGTTTGTCATATAGATTTGGGAAAATCGGCCTTGACTGTGTAACTTGTATTTGCTCCCCAACATGAATAATTATCAATCATGGATATACACACAATCACACAAACAAACAGTGCTCGTAACGTAAACTAAAGTAAACAAAATTGGAACATTATATCCATTATATTGTATATATCTTATCCGAATGGCAGATGTTTGTCATATAGATTTGGGAAAATCGGCCTTGACTGTGTAACTTGTATTTCCTCTCCAACATGAAAATTCATCAATCATGGATATACACACAATCACAAACAAACAAACAGTGCTCGTAATATACACAAACGTCACCAAAATTGGAATATTCTATCCATTATATATTGTAGACACTATGGAACACTCAGGAACCAACACACAATGACGTGATTCACACATTTGGATCCATCGTGATATCGTCCTCCTCTGAAACATCGTCTTCCTCATCGGCCATGGAATTTGATGGCATCACAGGCCGTCTCCTAGGTCCACGTCTTCCCCAACGTCGATTCCATGTGGAATTTTGGGAGGAGGAATGGTCCGTGGAGGATCCTCCATTCCGTTTCTTCGATCGTTTTTTATGTGCCTTTGTCAGGGGGATAGGTCGTAATATAGATGCCGGTGACGTTGGTGGACGTCGGTTGGTCACTCGTGTTCCATTGGTAGGAGGATGCGTGGAAGAAACAGTTTGTGCTACGGAGGGTAGTATGGGAGTAGTGTGGATGGTCGAATCTTCCATGGCATTGTGACTATTATTATTATTACTATTACTACTACTACTACACTTTCGAATGGAGGAATCCATTGGAATGTCGGGTGCATTCCCACTTGATTGCGAATATGCGACTTCTGCTTCGACAAGAGCCTCCTGTGAAAGAATTGGACCGTGGAGATCCTTCGTCTCATCTTCGGAATGAGTGCTATGGGAGGTAGATTTGGGATCCTTCCTGGAGGAATGGGACTCCCTAATGACAGCTAATTTTATCCTTTGTGACTTTTGGGAAGAAGGAGCATTCCCTCCCAGACGCCCGAAGAAGTCTGATTTGGAATGGGTATTCCATTTTGGAAATTTCGAAGAGGACGGTAATAATCGATGACGGGTACTGGATTCATGGTGGGGTTCCTTCCGCAAGGAGGAGGGTCCCCGAGAAGGGGAGACGGTGTCCGTCGTTGGATCTGATTGGGAGACTGTCACAGGAGGGGGGGGATGGACCGCCGGAAAACGACATTCAATCCCACCACTGGACGAACTTTCCCACGTGGTAAAATCCTCCTTGGAATGTGGATTCGGGCTACCTACCTTGTGGAGGAGAGCAGGACCCTGTGGATCTGGAGGATCCTCCCAATCCTTCATCGCCCGCGTCAGCCAATGCTCTTTGGGTACTTTCGCACCATGGGGAACATTTGGATGAGCCATACGTCGTTCTTCGTCTGTCACTGGTTCTAAATTAATACTTCGAATATCTGGTAGACGAAAGAGTATATAGAGTCGTTTCATTCGCATGGCTTCTTTTTCAGCAGCCTCTTGTTTGTGATAGTGGGAGGAAGATTCTGTGGGAGACGAATTGTTCGAAGGTGTTTGTGATTGTGATTCTGATTGGGTGGGTGTGTCAGGAGGAAGAGGAGGGGTGGGCAATTGGATCCCCTCCGATCGTTGGAATACACGACCGTGATGAATCGCCTGATCGGATACGATACTCACGGAATCCTCCTCGGGGTCTTCCTCTTCCATCTCCAACGATGTTTGAATCGTATAAGGATCTTCCTCCTCCTTATTATGATTATGATTATGATTATTATGATTATTATCATCATCCTCCTCCTCCTCCTCGTCTCCTTCGAGAGCGTTCGTTCCTAGCGAAATATGCAATAACTTCGGAAACACACGTTCCACAACATCCAAAAACGCTGGTAAATCCGCCTCATACGAACCACACCGTCGACCAAAAATCAGGATGCGATTTGTGGGACCTTGATCATTGTGGAATCCAATCCTACTTCGACTGGGAGACTGGAATAAAAAATTCGTCCCGCTCACCGAAATATAATCATCATCCTTCGGAGCCCGTGTTGTTTCCAATCGTCGTGCCATGTTATGAATCCCATATTCATGACACCGCAAGTCCAATACCTGTTTGGCAAGGGAGGGTGGAACGCCATATTGCAAAGATTCAAATGTCAAATCCGTCCGATTGGAAAAATCAAGAATGGTGGAGTCTTGTTGGTGTGGTCCTGCCATTTGGGACATGGCCCTCCATCGATTGGCAGGTGTGGACAAGGAGATGGTGGAATTGGCATCTTCCCCCTCTTGTTCGGAGTCTTTTGTTTCCTCCATGGACACCGGGTGTTGGTGTTGTTTGGGAAGATGATGGTGGGATACACAAACATGTTCCAAGGGAGATAGGGAGGAGGATGGGTGGGATGGAAGAGGATTGGAAAAGGTGGGTGTTTGGCAATGGAATTTCGGTGTTGATTCGGAAACCGATTTGGCGAATGTTAATCGTATGGGAAAGGGATTCATACAGGAATAGTTGGAGGTGATAATGTCCGTCTCAGTCTCCACATCTTTGAATGTGTTGTGGATGTTATGGATGTTAGTGATATTACTGGTATTCCTATGGGTGGGGAGAATGGGTGTGGATGGGGGGAGGGTCGATGTGATAGCGTGGGAGGTTAATCGATGTGGATGGGATGGTTCGATAGAGGAAAGAGTGGTGGTGAAGATACTGGTACTGTGATGATGATGTGGATCACCAATGTCCAAAATTAAGGGTTTGGCATTGGCATTGTGATGGTCATTCACATTCGCAGGGGAGGAGGACCGGTATGGTGGAATTGGATATGGGGAACGGGAAGGTGATGGAGCCGATGATGGGAGACATAATTTGGGGGGAGATTGGATGGAGTCTCGGGGAGAGGTTGGTGGAGGACTGTCCGAAGAAGGCGTCGAGGGGAGTTCGATCGGGTACATCTTTGTTTGGATATTATTATTATTAGTAGTAGAAGTAGTAGTAGGGTTGGTGATGGAGGATGTAGGACTATGAGGGACATCTATGTTGGGAGAGGATGATATCGATGGAACCTCCGACTCATGTTCTTCCTTGCCTTTCTTATGATGATGATGATGATGATGATGATAATGATGATGATGATTAGGAGGAGTCAAATTTGGCATTGGACGTACATCCTCCTTGGAAGATGGGATAGACGTTGTTCCAAAGGTGGGAGGAAACGATTTGGTGGGGGTGCTACTACTCCGATTAGGAACGGGTGTGGCAATGACAGAGTACATGACTCACAGGAACGACTCTCGATCAAGATGCGGCAGCTGTCTCACAAAAATTCGAAATAAATAAAAATCATTGGAAGAACCGGAAATGGAGAGGGATCACCAAAATAAAGTAGAATATAGTGGAAGGTGGAACTCTCTGGAAGATGGATATTCGAAATAGGGAGAGTTACTCTCTCTGCTGTCGAAATTAGAAAACGAGTTCTGTTGGAATTAATTGGTGGGAGTAATCTTGTAAAAGAATCTCTCTTCCAAGAATTTCCCATTCGTGTTGTTTCTCCCTTGATTTGTATGTGACTTCCTAATTCAAAACCATCTAATGAGAGTCGATTCCAAAGACTGTTTTTGAAAGTTTCATTCTCAAGCTAACTAATCCTGTATCTATTTTGACGTTTTCGAAATTACTTAGGGAATGGGGAGTCCGTCCATTCTGTCACAATCAAAAGACTCTCCCCCTATCTCCTCTCTACGTTCTACGCAAGATTGATTCCCTTGGAGAATATCTCTCTCTTTCCGGATATCCGAGGTTTGGATTCGTATCCCACGACTTGCGTGGAGTGGTTCGTATCTTGGACCCACCAAGCGTGTGCCCATACTGGGTCCTACAGGCGTCTACCTACCTCATCCCCAGAGAATCCGGGAGGAGGAAGTCGTAGTTAGTTAGTAGGTCGCTCTATATAATTATCTTGGAGTTTCGGCGGGAGGTGAATGATTCAATGTATGACGTGTGTGGATACGTAGGAAGTCTCTCCTAAAAGACAGTGACTGTCAAGACGTGTTATATTGGTAAGAATATTGATGTGACAGAACTAATTATGGTTATTTCTTCTTCAACATAAATAAATGAGAGTCGTCAGTTTTCTTTGGGATACACTCTTCGACACCCATCTATATTCCTTCTATATCCCACAACACCATCCTCCATCGTATGATAGAATACATTTTTTTGTATATATATATTGAAACGCCATTCTTTTTTTGTTTGGGAACATGCCAACGAAAATGTATCAATTATGGCTACCCTTAGCCTACGTGATTTTGCTCCCACTGGTATCTCCCTTTGGTATCGGCATTCAAGCTGGAACAACCTCTGGTTCCACACCGAAGAATCAATTTTCACCATCCTTGAAACGAGTATCTTTGCCCCCCTCCACATCCACATCCACATCCACATCCACATCCACAAATCGGAATATACGATCCATGGCCACCACCAACCTGCAAGTTACGGATACGACAGAGACTAGAATACCGAATGGAACGACGACCGTCGAATATCCACCGACGTCAAAGGATCGTCAGGAGGAAATACCACCTTTGGAGAAGATCCAAAACCCTGTATGGCGTTTGGGATCAGCTCTTCTTTATACGTATGTGGATCCACTCTTACGAACGGCATCGGAACGACCATTGGACGAGACGGATGTCTTTCCATCACCGGCCATTGTGAAAATGGAACATCAGGTTCCTCAATTAGAAACGATATATGCACGTTGTCGTACCAAAGCGGAAGAACGAAATCTTCGATATTCGGTATCCTCACGGAAGGATCAATCTCTCCAGAGTCAATGGCATCGAACAATATCGAAATCGGAATCGTTGGTATTGGCAAAAGCATTATGTTTGCACATGAAGAACGAAATTGGGAGGACTGGATTGTTACGATTGGTCAATACTAGCATCCAAGCGTTTCCAGCGATCCTTGTGGCTCGATTGTTACGATTGATCGAAGCAGGTGATACCATCCCGTCCTCCCAAGCGATACGAGCAGCGTTGTATTTGGTGGCAGTGTTATCCTTGAAAATGATTGTTGAAAATCAATATTTTCATAGTGTTGTGAAATGTTCCACCATGGTGAGAGGGTCGTTGTCGGGAATGATATTTGATAAAACCTTGAAGGTTGCGGCAGATGCGGGATATGAGACTGCGGAGAAACAAGATAAGAACAAGAAAGAGAGAGGTGATGAGAACAAGAAGGATTCCAAGAAGGATGTGGATAGTAGCAGTGTTTTGAATCTTGTCCAATCGGATGTTTCGATTATTGAGAATGCGTCATTGCAGATTCATACTATATGGGGTGAGTATCCTACGAGTTGGAAGTTTTTTGTTCTTGACATTGGGGTGTGAATATCAATATACATTCATCTCACTATTCATTTGTTGCTCGTGGATCTTTGATAGATGGATTGCTTCAAATGTTTATATACTCTACTCTACTATACAAATATTTGGGAAAAAGTGTTTTTTGGGGAATAGCTGTACTAGTGTTGACAATACCCACCAACGCATTGTGCTTACGAGTTTTAAATCGCTTAGGTAAATTAGAGTTACAAGCAAAGGACATTCGAACCAAGAAAACAAATGAAGCCATTACCAATATGAAACTTCTGAAACTACAGGCATGGGAACATCATTTTAAGAAGGGCATTGAGGATGCCAGAAAAGAGGAGCTTATGAGACATATGAACAGAGGGGCATTTAGGGCTTTCAATCAGGCCATTTCGAATGCCGTGCCTTCCATAGTGCTGGTTGTCACACTCAGTGCTTACATGAGAACAGGAAGGCCTATTGTTGCCAGTACTATATTTACAGCTATCTCACTCTTTAATCAATTGAGATTTCCATTGTTGTTTTATCCACTTGTCATTGATTCCTTTGCCAACGCCAAAAATTCGCTACGACGATTATCATCTTATCTTTGTCAGGAAGATCTCACGACATATGTTCAGAACTATCCGAAGGACATGGAGGAGGGTGGTGCCATCACGATGACGAATGGAAATTTCTTATGGTCGAAACCATCCTCCAGGATCGATGGGGATACTGACGCTATTGCTGCTCCTGCCTTATGCAGTGCTGAAATTGCTATCCACGGTGGTGAAATAGTCGCAGTTGTTGGAAATGTTGGATCTGGTAAAACTGCTTTGGTCAAAGCGTTACTGGGTGAATTAGAACCAGTCCCAAAGATTATGGTAAATGGGCAAACCGCCGATACCACAAATGGTGCATCGATTGATATTGCATCTGTAGTAGCTAAGGGAGAGGTTGCATATTGTCCACAGGAGGCATGGTTGTCAAAAGGTTCCATTAGAGATTCTATATTGTTTGGAAGGGATTATGATGAACGTCGTTACTTAAATGCAATTTATGATGCTGGTTTAGATGATGATATGCGTTTAGGAACTCTTACAGACGACACTGATGTTGGAGAAGGTGGATCTTCTTTATCGGGAGGTCAAAGAGCTAGAGTTCAACTTGCACGAGCATTATACGAAGAGAATTCGGGTGTTTACCTGCTTGATGATCCTTTGTCCGCCCTAGATGCAGCTGTAGGAGCGACGGTATTTGATCGCATCACTAAAAGAATGCGTGAAAGGAGAGCTGCAGTTGTACTGGTGACAAATGATGTTTCTCTTCCCAGGAGATGCGATAGAGTTATTCTGATGAGTAAAGCAGGTAATGGATCGTCTGGAAATTTGGCATGTTCGCAAATTGAAGATATTGGAACTTATGATGAACTTATAAGTAGAGGTCATGACCTGAACAGTATTACCATTTATAAAAAATCTACTGAATCCGATGAAGAGGTCATAGACTCGTACGAGAGTAAAGATCATCATCAATCTATTTCACATCATTCTAACACAGCCTCAAATGCTGATGTATTGGTACCTCATGATGAGGATTCAATCGAAAAACATAGTTTACAAGATTCTCCTGTCTCTGTTGTGAATTTTTCTAATACAACTGATAATGTAAAAGATCTACAAAAGTCAGAAAAGAAAGTGCAAAAGACCTCAACCTTCAAAAAATCATCAGCAACAATGGACGACACAATGACGAAGGGGGCCGTGCCATTATCAACCTACATCACTTACTTCAAATCTGTGAAGAGCCCCGCACTAATAGCAATTACTTTAGCTTGTTATTTGATGGCAAATGGTGCTCAATTTTTCCAGCAATACACCGTGGCAAAATGGACTGAGTTGGGGAAAGAAGCAGCATCCGCTGTTGGTGGAAAATACTTAAAATCATTAGTAAATGCAGCGGGTGTCGTGTCACTTTTTCTATGGTTGAGGAGTTTCCTGCTTATGAGAGTCGGAATGAAAGCCTCTGAGTTTCTTCATAACAGAATGTTGACATCAGTGTTCAACTCTCCTATGACTTTTTTTGACTCGACACCTTCTGGACAATTACTCTCTCGCTTTGGGAAGGAACTTGAAACTGTCGATCGGACAGTCCCTGATGGTATTGGCTCAGTTTTATTTTGCTGTTTGACCATTGCATTGTCAGCTGCTGGATTAACTGGCATGATGACCCCCGGTATGATCGTTCCAATTGCTATGATGACTTTATTTTACACAAAAATCATGACAATATTTCGCCCGACAGCACGTGACTTAAAACGTTTCGAAGCGAAAAGTCGAAGCCCAATTTATACTCAATTCGGCGAGGCATTGAAGGGGGTAGAAACAATCCGTTCATTTCCAAATAGTTCAACGCGATGGTCATCAAATCTAAGGACACTTGTAGACAAGAATCTTGGAGTGATTTACTCCGTGAAAGCGCTTGATAGGTGGTTATCAATAAGGTTAGAATCTCTCGGTAATGTAGTGGTCCTTACTGCTGCTTTTGCGTCAGTTGTTTTGACCCGATTAGGACGCATGAAATCAGGTTCTGCGGGATATGGCCTCACACAATCATTAGCCATAACAGGTCTTTTAACCTGGGCTGTGCGTACTCTTACTGATTATGAAACAGCAATGATGAGTGTATTAAGGATCAACGAAATTACTGGTTTAGATTCCTCCGAGACAGGTTTGGAGTCTATACCTGGCAGCATACCGCAAGAAAAGCGTAAAACTGGTGAAGCTATAGATGATCTCTACAATGAACAAAAAAAACATTTGTTTTCCACTCCTACGAATGATAATGCATTAGTTGCTAGTGGCTGGCCATGGCAGGGGAGTATATCGTTCCAAAATGTCTCAATGAGGTACGCTGCGAATGCTGATCTTGCGCTCAAAAACGTGAATTTGGAGGTTCCAGCGGGAACAACGTTGGTAAGTTATTCCTCAACAAAAAACTGAAATTTGAAATGCTTGAAACCTTTCTCACCGAATTGTTTTTAGGGTGTGGTTGGTCGGACAGGAAGCGGAAAATCAACATTGCTGGTAACTCTATTTCGTCTTGTTGAAATTGAATCAGGAGGATCTATTTTCATTGATGGTGTGGACATTAGATCAGTAAGTTTGCAAACATTACGAGAATCTTTGTCGATTATCCCACAAGATCCTGTATTATTCCAAGGGACATTAATATACAATCTTGATGCAACCGGTAAAGCATCTATGGATGAAGCATGGAAAGCATTAGAAACTGCATCACCAGCACTATATAATGAATATCGTGCCTCTCCACTAGGGCTTAATTCTTTGATAACGGAAGGAGGAAAGAATCTTAGTGCTGGCCAACGACAATTGATTTGTCTTGCACGAGCATTGCTTCGAAATAGTAAAATACTTGTGTTAGATGAAGCAACATCTTCTGTTGACCCAAGAACGGATGCACAAATACAAGAAACAATTCGTCGAGAGTTTGTGAACAAGGGAGTTTCAGTGATTACTGTTGCGCATCGCCTTGACACCGTTTTGGGTTCCGATAAGATAGCTGTTCTTGGGGATGGATCACTGATCGAGTATGGTACACCAAATGAGTTATTAAAAATTGGAAATGGTCATTTACGTCGATTAGTCGATGCTGATAATAAAAACAAGAGTAAAGGTGCAAACATTCAAATATCAGCAATATAAATTAAACAAATAAAGGGGAATATACTGAACACATATAAGCAAAGTATTCTGTGTTTTGATTTTTTTAAGTAATCAAAAATTATGTGAATGAAAATGAGTATGAAAAAAGAAATTGGTGCGCTAAAATCCCCAACCTTTACGAGCTTTCTCCTCATCCATACAATAACAAATAGTTAACTCTTCACCCGCTTGTACTGCTCTGGTAGTTACAATCACATTAACGTGACTATCATCTCCTATCATGGCATGACCGCATACAGGATCTTTCGAGTGGTTAAACATGGCTGTACCAGGAAATAGTGAGGTACTTCTGGATCCATTCCCATCTTTGATGCTATGACCAAATGAGTTGGTCTCTACAATGCGCTGAATTTGTCTCGAAGTTAAGTGGACCCGTTCTTTTTCTAGCATGTGCTCATGGTGAGAGGTTAGTAAAGGCGATGTAGACGAAATACTAGGGATCAATTCACTAAATGGAACTAATGGCTTTGAGTTTACACCATCATAAAGATTGTTGACAATACTAGTTAGTAGCCTTTCCCGTTCTGAACGACACATTATCGTTTCACATATTTCGCTCTGGGTTATGTCTTGGATACTTTCAGGACCAACGTCCATCCTTGTTTTTTCATTCTTTGACTCGGCAGCTGCGATGGCATGTTCAATTAGCACAACTTGGCCCTTAACCAAATTTATTTTAGCTCGAACACCACGTCCTTTGTTCTCAGTTGTAAAAGTTTCAACATCCTCGTACCAATTGGGCAACATATCGCGTGGAATTTCAGCAGCCACATGTGGGCTCCTTATTTCATTAGATGTGATTGCATTGCTGCTAACATTGACAGCATCGATTATTTCTACAAGTTTTGAATTGTCACTTACGCCTCTGTCAAATCTTTCTGCTAATAGGTGTTGAGCAATCGATGGTTCAGAAAGAGCTGTCAAGGCTTTGGATAATCGATAAAAAGCCTTTTCATCATAAGAAATACGAAGAGACGAAGCAGAAGCAGCAATACAATCATTCATACTCCCAATGTTCAAACAACACTGTGACCAGTTACTCAAAAGAGCTCTGCAAGTTTTACCTGCAACTAACAACGCCTGTGAGTAATAGCGCACTGCTTCCACATACTCTCCTTTCATAAAAGAGTTGTTACCATTCTTCTTCAATAACTCTGCGTCAGATGCATCATCCATATTCTTACTCAAGGAATTTATGTCAATTGATGTAACTAAAATTGTCTCCAGCAATCTTGATCTCGCAATACCGGGGTGAAAGTCATCTAGCATTTTTTGTAACTCTTCTAATGCTTTTCTATAACGAGCCCAGGTCTTTTTATTGTTTGGTCGGATTGTCAAAGAAGCAGCTGCATCTGCCAATGCATCTTCCCAAATTTTCATTTTTATAAACGCCTGTGAACGATTAGAGAGAAGTGTGGGAATAAAATCCGCTTTCCTTAAGCCATCAATATAGGAATCAATAGCAGCATTGTGCAACTTCTTCTGAAAAAATGCATTTCCATTAGCTTTTGCGTTTTCTTGGTGCCTATTTTCATTAGTATTAATATCATTTTGCATTATCACAGATATTTCGGATGGATTGTCTATTCGAACACCTCTACTACCGTCTTGGAACACCTTTAGAAAAGGTTCTGCAATACGTACAGTGGCACCTTTAGGAATTTTTATATTTGCAATAGGATCTGCTTCAATGCCAGATATTCCATCTGGCAAAAAGTTATAGAGAGCAATTAAAAGTACATCACCATTTGCATCTTCCATTATTGTCGTACATCCTACAAAAGGGGTGAAAGGCTCAACAAGTAGTTTTCCTTCTATATATTTGCCTTTCTTTGTTTCAAATATTTTTAAGTCTCGAATCGCTACTTGTTTCAACTTACCCCAGTCAAATCTTTCTGATACGTGACATGCTTCTTTTGTAACATTTTTAGATGTTGTAAAAAAATCATTTTTACGCTCCTTTTTTCGGTGTTTCCAGACTCTTATTTGATGTTCTTGTAGTAGAATCTGCTTGGGTGGAATAGGTCTGCCATATGAACTCAGCAAATTTCGACTATCAGCGACCATTTCATCTGATATGCTTTCTACAGGCATGTGATATTCCTTCAGCGCTTTTACCAATTCACAGTTCATGTCAGCTTTCGTGTTTGTACTCATTGAGCCAAATGTAGGGTAATGTCTTTGGAGGAAGAGATCCCTGCAAGTTTTTAAGGCAGAATCCAAAAATCTGCGCCGATGCTCGCTTCGCTTCGAGTAAGAGTCGAGATCAGCGATTGCACAAGGATGGCCATATTTTCGCACAGCAGCCTCCATTGCATCTAAAGCCTTCTTAGAAGGGGCGGAATGGAATGAATTCATTGGATGATAATCAATAGGTTTAAAGATAACAATACCTCAACAATAGCACACGATGAGGTTTTTTGCGAGCAAAATACAATACAT